>Ga0307376_10000096_pt1 | contig 130358 bp, 192 predicted proteins | sample TR2MG_FD_202536 | JGI IMG/M metagenome (GOLD analysis project Ga0307376, IMG submission 202536) | Soil microbial communities from Risofladan, Vaasa, Finland - TR-2 | ecosystem: Environmental > Terrestrial > Soil > Coastal area > Acid sulfate soil | place: Finland: Risofladan, Vaasa...
GACTCTTGTAAGCGCTGTTCCAATTATTGGAAGCAGTTACGTAAACCTATTTGACTATCTCTTTGCCGGGTATATTGACGAAATCCACGTAGTTAAAGGGATCGCCCAATGGACGGCAAACTTCACAGTTCCTACCACACCATATTCCTTGATTCCTATTGAAAGTCGAGCATATTGTTTTGTAGTTTCATAATTTTAGAAAGGTAGTGAAAATAATGTTACTGACAACAAACCAACAGAATCAAATCAATGCTGTAAAAGCAAATATTGAGGCATTAACCATTAAACAAGAATCAATTCGCCAACAAACACAAATAGATTTAGGCACTTTGCAACAGCAAATTTCAATTAAACAAACACAAAGGGATACAGATATAAATGATATCCAAACAAGTATAAATACTTTCCAAACTAATATGAATCTAATAGTTTCACCCCCTACTCCTGCTCCTGAAGATATGCTCAAATATGCTCAGGCAATTAGAATAGTTCAATTAGGCGACACTTATAATGAAAAATTAACTGAAGGATTTAATTCAAATGCAACAGGAATTCAGTATCATTTTAGATACAATGAATTTGACCAAAAAAAATTTATAAAGGTATCTTTAATGGCAATTAAAAATAAAATTTCATTCCCAGTTGTCATTTCTGATACAAATGGAGTTTCAGTACTACACACAGCAGAACAATATGATACGTTGGAAAATGATATTAATATGTTCGAATGGGTGTTACAGAATAAACTTGAAGCCCTAACAAGAGAAGTTAAAGCATTAACTATTGTTGAAGACGTAGTTGGTTGGATACCTGTATGGGATTAGAGATAGGAAATATTATTGCGTCTAGAGGAAATTCAAATAATATATAAAATAAGAGACTAATCATTAAAAATTAGTCTCTTATTTTATATTATATTAAACCCTAAAATTTATAAACAAACAAATTAACCAAGGAGAGTGTATGAAATGCACTAGTTAAATTATATAAAAATATACATAGAAAGTAGGTACATAAATTATGAGTGAATGTCCAAACCAATTACAACAAGAGCATATTAAGTCAATTGCAACGCTGGAAACTAAGGTGGAGAATCTTGAACACAAGGTTGATGATTTCTCAATAATGAAAGATACGCTAGTTGAATTAAAAGCTTTATCAAAAGAGCAATCAAGTTATAATAAAAAATTTAATGAAATGTATGAGAAATCTATTGTATCAAATATTGAATTTAGTAATACATTGATTAATATTAATGCTAATTTAAACTCTTTAAATTCTGAAATTAAAGGTGTTAATGAAAGAATTGATGAAGTTGAATTAAAGATAGATGGTATAGATGATAAATCCAAAGTGGATTTTTTAATATTAGTAAAGCAATATGCTATCCCAGTAATTATGGGTGGAGGTATTGTTTATTTTATATTAAGTGTAGTGGGAAAAATATAAGTTAAATATTTAAAATAAGATATTTAAGATAAAGGATATAAAAATTTATGAATAAAAGAAATAACAATAAACAGCAAAATAAAAACAAGGGTATAGAAAAACTTCGTTAGGCACTCAATTTAACTATAACAATCCCTCGTTACTGATATTTTAACATTGATTAGTAGGATTGTAAAGAAGTATTAATTTTAGAATTATAAGGAGGTAAAGGAATGATTAATTTTATAAAAAAGATGCAAACCAGTAAAAAAATTACTTGGCTATTCATAATAGTTTATTTATTCGGTTTGTTAGGAACAGCAATAGCAAGTATGAAAGGTTTTGATTTAAGATTTATTATGGACTATCTTCATCAGATAGTTTTAATAATTGTTGTTTCTTACTTTGGGTCTAAGACTATTGAAAATTTTGAAAAAATAAGAATTAGTGTTAAAAGTGGTAGTGAAGATAGTACTAATTTAAGTGGTGAAATTTAAATGAAGAAATTAACTATTGTAAATGGAATAATTCAAGATAAATTTATTGATGATATTCCAATTAGAATTCAAATAGTAGAACCCAAAGGTAAAGCAAACGTAAGAACACTTATAAAAATGACAGAATGTATTGGTATCACTAATCATAATACAGGAAATAATTCACCTACAACTGGAGATGAACTTCATGCAAATTGGATGCAGAATGTTGAAAATGCTGATTTACAATATGTTTCAGCACATTTATATGTAGACCAAGATTCTATTACACAAATAATACCATTAGATGAAGTTACTTTTAATGCTGGAGATGGTAAAGGTAGAGGAAATTATAAAACTATCTCTATTGAAATATGTGAAAATGCTAATGTTGATAAAGCAGAAGAAAACGCAAAGAAGTTAAATGCTTCATTGATTCTTACATATTCAAATTTGAAAATTTATAAACATCAAGATTGGTCTGGAAAATACTGTCCTAGGGTTATATTAAATAAAAATGGTTGGAGTAAATTTGTTGAAGATATATTGAACTATGTAAGAATTGCAAATATGAAACTTACAGAAGTAAAAGAGGAAGTTAAAGTGATTTATACGACTCTCAGACTAGGTTTAAAAGGCAATGATGTATTACTACTACAAACGAAATTAAAGTCTTTAAACTATAAAATACAATTCGCAGACGGTATATTCGGGAATGAAACATTGGAAGCTGTAAAGGAATTTCAGAAGAATGAAAAACTTTATATAGATGGAATATTTGGGGCAATGAGCTGGAAGGCTTTGGAGACTGTTAAGGCTTTAGTTATTGAAGTGGTTAAACCTGTTGAAACTAAACCTGTAACTCCTGTAACTCCTGTATTTGCTATGCCTACTTTAAAATTAGGCTCAAAGGGCGAGGATGTAAAGACATTGCAAAGTAAGTTAAAAAATCTTAATTATATAATTTCAGTTGATGGTGATTTTGGTGTAGGTACAGATAAAATTGTAAAACAATTTCAAACCGATAATGGTTTGGTAGCAGACGGAATTGTGGGAAAAGGTACTTATGGTGCTTTGAAGGTTGCTAAGGCTATAGTTAAACTTACACCTATACTTGATACTCCTATTAGTAAATATGAAATTACTAAAACAAAAGATGGTATTAACATTGTTAAAATAAAGAAATCTTGTATAAAGAATATAGATGTTATACTTTGTAAACAACCTAAAGAAACACTAAAGAATCTATATACTAGACTGGCTAAGAAGCCTACATTCTTGATTAATGGCGGTCTTTTCGCAATGAATAATGGCAACTCAATGAGTTCTATGTTTGATGAAGAGAAGAAAATTGTTTCAGGTTACTTCTCAGATTTTGGTTTATATGTTAAAAAAGATGGTTCTTATGGATTTGATAATTTTAACAATGTAAAGGATATTCGTGATTTCATAGGTGCATCTCCGACTTTAATTGTCAATGGTATAAAGAATGTTGACCTAAAAGGACTAACCAAAGATAAAGCATTTACTGATAGTAGACATCCAAGAACTTGTATTGGTATGGATGCAAATTATTTTTATTTAATAATTATTGATGGTAGGCAATTAGGTAAAAAGGGTATGACAGTAAATGAGTTAGTTGACTTTGGATTAAAAATGAAATTAAAATTTATGATTAATCTTGATGGTGGATATTCAAGTTTGATACTAGATGCAAATGGAAAATCTGTAAACTCACAATCAGAAAACAGAGCTATAGATAATGCTATAGCTTTTTATTTATAAACAAAACAAACAACAACTATAAAAAATTATTAGGAGGAAATGTAAATGTTTGATTATTCAATATTATTTTTATTCGGATTTATCGTATTATCACTAGGAGTTGTTGCTGGGGTAGTTTTATTAATGAAGAACTACAATATCTCTCCCAAACAATTAACCGAAGGAATAGATATATCTAAAACAATAAGTATAATAATAAAAGTTACTGCAAAAGAATTAAATTTCGTCAATGATGAATCAGTGGATGAAATTGCAAACATAGTAATAGATTCGTTAGATTATATAAAAACAATAGCTAATGATGCAACTAAAGAAGAAAAAGTTCAAGCTGGAATTAAGTATGTTGAAGAATTGTGTTTATCTTTTGATATTCAAATGAATGAAGATAGAATGTTTGTGGCTACTACTTTGTTGCAATTGGGAATTAATTTGTTGGAAACATTGGAAGTTAAGTAAGAAATAGAACAAACAATAACTATAAAATAATAAAGAAGGTTGATATTTAATTATATTAGCCTTCTCTAAATAAATAACAAAAACTATAAAATTAAGTATTGCAATATATAAAATATGGGTGTATAATTATGGTAATGGGATTCCATTGTTGCGACAATGGTTAAACTGCTAAAGCAGTTTAAATAACAATAATGTTTATTTTAAAAGGAGGATTTTGCATGAATAATGTATTTCAAACATCAAGTCTTAATATCGTTGCATGGTTGCTAACTAAGGGGTATCAGGTCAAAGAAAAAATGCGTTTAAATAATAGCACTATTTTTTACTTTGACAGGGATGAAAACCTACAGAAAACAATTGATGAATATAATAACAACAAAGAATTAAAAGACTTCATATCGAAATTTAGAGAAGTTAAAATAATGGCTAAACAGTAACAAAATATATAAAATTATCTTAAAGACTTAGAAATGAGTCTTTTTTATTTGCACAAATTTAACATGTTTATTTTACAGGAGGTATTAAATTATGAATAGTGAAAAATATGGAATCAATGGTAATACAGTTTTTGATAGACAAACAGGTGCAGTAATTGACTTACAGGAAGTTAAGAAGGCAAAAGAAAGAGATGCGATAGATACCTTTCATAATAGTATGGAAGAATTGCATGAGTTGGGACTAACCCCTGATTTAGTAGTAGTGAAATATAGAAATAGAGAATATCAATGTGTTGAGATTAAAAGAGAATACGAATTCAATAAGGAGTTTAGAGTTGAATTGAGAGATTTAATGTTGAGTAAAGAACTAAGTAAAAATGCTCGTTGTTTTATTGGAACATTATCTCCTTTTGTGAGTTTTCCAAGTAATGCAATACATATAAAATATAAGAATCCTAGTTTAGATGAGTTAATGGAAATTTTAGATATGAGTAAAAATACCTTATCAGCCACTTTAAAAGAATTAGAAGATTTAACAATTATAAAAAGAGTTAAAAGAGATGGACAGTTGATAATTTACTTCAATTGTTTTTTATTTTGTGGTGGATTGGCGAGAACGTGTAGTTTCAATAGATGTACGTTCTTTTTTATATTCAAAATTTGGGAAACAGAGTATTAAAATTTGGTTATTTAACAAGTTTAAGGAGGAATATTAAATGAAAACAAAAATATGTATACAATGTAAAAAAGAATTTCCTGAAACAAATGAATATTTTTATAAACAAACTAAAGGTGGTTTTAGTGGAAGATGTAAGACTTGTCAAAAAGAATATGGTATAACATATAGAAGTGTTAATAAAGAAAAAATACAAGAAAAAGATAAGATATATTATCAAGAGAATAAAAATAAAGTTATATCAAGGCAAACTAAATATTATTATAAAAACTCCGAAAATTATAAAGAGTATTATAAAGAAAACAGAAGTGATATTTTAGATTACCAAAAAGAATATAAATCAAAAAATCCAGAATTAATAAAAGAAATAGGTAAAAGAAGAGATAATAAAAGAAAAATATTAAAAATTGAAAATGGTGGATTTTATACTGAAGAAGAGTGGAATAATTGTCTGTCTTTTTTCGATTATAAATGTTGCTATAGTGGACAAATTTTAACTGATAAAAATATTAGTATTGAACATATTATACCTATAATTAAAGGTGGAATAAATAATATATATAATATTGTTTGCTGTGATACACATGTGAACTCTAGTAAGGGAAGTAAAGATATGGAAGATTGGTATAGAGAGCAAGAATTTTTTAGTGAGCAACGTTTACAAAAAATATATGAGTGGATAGAAATAAATATAAAATAGTTAATAAGCCATATGCACTTAATTGTGTATATGGCTTATTTTTTTCTCACTTTTGTCATACTTTTAAGTATGATTTTATGTAAATTATCACACTTTTTAGTACATAAAAATGAAAAATGTCATACTTTTTGCATAACTAAAAAAACTTAATATTATTTTCTTTTAGACACTGTATATTTCCATTTTTATAATAGATTGTGAAACAACTTTTATTATGTGCTATAATTTTTTCAATATGTTGTTGTATTAATAATTGTGTAGGATTAAATTCTATTTTATTTTTATCACAGTAAATCTTAAAAAAATTAAGAAGTTCTAATTCTTCTATAATGTTTCTTGGACATTTTTTATATTGATAATTTGAACAGATATATTTATTTTTCTGACGTTCTGTGATAAGTTTATAATTTTTTGTGCATAATTCACATTGTATCATTGAACTAAATAAAGCTTTAGACATAATTAATTACCTCTCAAAATAAAAAGTGATATATTAATTATACCACTTCAAATCTTTAAGCACAAAGTCTTAATTCAGTTTCTACTTGTATATTAATATCATACCCCTTCTGTCCACGATTGTTGGTATTCCTTGAGAATTTGAACTGCTGTTTGTTTCCGACCATATGTGTAGTCAGCAACAAATGCATGTTCTCAAATATATCTCTTCTATATATGGCTTTTATTGATATTGCAGGTTTTAATATTACATTTAATCTAACTTCATTGTCTTTTATTCCCTTGGTAATAATAACCTTTTCTAAAAAACTATTTACTATATCATCTGTAACTTCATCTGCATTAGCAAACTCTATGTTTTTATTCATAAGATTATTAATCATTTTTAATTGTTCTTCAACATCAAATTTAACATCATTTAATTCTTCATACTTTTTAATTTGTTGTTCTATTAATACTATTTCATCATTAAGTGCATTATTTTTATTTTCAAATTCTTCATTTGTAAGTCTATTTTCGAGATTCAATTCAAGTATTTTATCTTTCTTTTTATGAACAAATGAGATTTTAGCTTTCAAGTCTTTTATATCTTTGTCGTGATTTACATCATTAATATATTTCTTATATAAATCCATAAGTTTAGTTAAATGATGTTCTTTATTAGCAAACATTTCTTTAATACAATTTCTCACTATTATATCAAGTTCATGTTTATATATTATAGGAGTATCACAACCTTTTTTGCCATCTTTTCTATAAACTTTACATTGCCATACTTCCTTATCTTCTATTGTTTTATATTTATATAAACTTCTCCAATAAGCAACATTATGTTGAGAACAATATATTTTACCTGAATATAAGAATTTATTTTGGTAAGAAGTTTTATCATCTGAAGCCATTTTTTCAGCTTTCTTTTTTAGTTTATTATTTGCTTTATGCCAAGTTTCTTCACTTACTATAGGAGGTATTATATCTGGGGCAGAATAGACAATCCAATCTTTAGGTTTAAGATATTCACGTTCTTTTGTCATATAATCTAATGTAATACTTTTTTTAGCAGTATAATAACCCATATACCTCATATTCGTTAATATACCTCTAATACTTGAGAAACTAAATGGATTATTATTGTGGTTTTTATAATCTACACTAATAATATTTGCTATATTTCTCAAACCTTTATCTTGCAAATATAAATCAAATATCATTCTAACCATTTTGGCTTCTTCTTCATTAATAACTAACTTATGTCCATCTCTATTATATCCCCAAAATCTTTCATTGCACATTACAAGACCATTTTCCATAGCTCTTTTCTTTCCCCATTTAACACGTTCAGATATTTTTCTACTTTCTTCTTGTGCTATAGAACTCATAATAGTTAATCTTAATTCACTATCAGGATATAAAGTATTTATATTATCATTTGTAAAAAATACACCTACTCCACTTTTTAATAATTCTCTAGTATAAAATAAACTATCCATTGTATTTCTTGAGAATCTACTAATTTCCTTCGTTAACACTAAAGAAAACTTTTTATTACGTCCATCTTCTATCATTTTATTAAAAGCATCTCTTTTAGTTGTTTGAACTCCAGAAATTGCCTCATCAATATAACCTTCAACATATTCCCAATTTGGTTGGTTGTTTATATATTCTATAAAATAATCTCGTTGATTTTTTAAGCTACTAAGTTGTTCATCTGACCCCGTACTTACCCTTGAATAAAATGTTACTTTTAAAGTTAGGTCAAATATTGTTTTACCTGCCATTAATTGATTTCTTATATTATATAAATCCATTATTAATCCTCCAGTATCCTTTTGTACTATATCACAATTAATATAACACGTTAGTTATTTGTATGCAATAGAAAAGGTTAAAGCTTTTCTATATCGGCTTTAACCTTTTGGTATACATCATATGTAATTAAACCTGAATCATAGACCTGTTTATTTAATGTGAGTAGCAAATCTTTATTCAGATAATTTCCTTCGTATGGATTAATATTATCCAATACAACTTCCATCTATCTACCCCCTCATACAAGCATTATATTCATAAATTTTTATCTATATTCCTCACTCACAATTATTAATATCATGATACAATTCCATTTTCTTTTCATATTCATTACTATCAGCACTATAACAATCCACAAAATCCTCACAGTAAATTTCATCTTCTTTAATCCTAGCCATTCTTTCAAATTGGCATTGTCCGTAGTAATGTATACATGTATCCTTCTTACAGTCTAAAATTATATGTGTCATATCTATATCAATTCTCCTTTCTTATCTTCCCACATACCCCTACAACCGTCTAAATTAAACTGTGATAAAACTTATTAGGCTAGTAATGTCATAAGTATACTGATTATTTAATTGGCTTAAACTTCAATTGTTTCTACATTACTTTCCTTTTTAATTATTTTAGGAATAATACTCTTAACAACATGCCATCCTTGACATATTGCATCAGCTTCATCTTCGGAAACATCTATATTGAATTTATTTTTAACAAATAATTGAGCATTTTTCTTTTGCTCTTCTCTTTTACGTCCTTTAACATTGCAAGTACTTTTCCATTGAGTAGATGCTACTATAAAATATAAAAATTCTTTTTCAAATAAATTGTTTTCAAGGACACCTTTTAATTCAGCTAATTGTTTAAATGTTTTGGGGTTTACTTGTTGCTGTATATCTTCAATACTACATATTTCTGGATTATATTTTTCTATGTAATCATTCTGCATTTTTTTAATTTCACTAATGCGTTCAGTAAAGTCATCAATTTTACCAAAATCTTTTATTCCATAGTGAATTAATTCTTCATCATCATATATTGCATATCCTGTTTTTGTCGCTTGGTCTAAACTTAATACTCTCAATCCATAACCTCACTTTGTAATATTTTTATATTTGTTATTCTATGTATTATTTATTTTCAAATTTACTCTTATATTTCTCATAATTGATTTTACCTATATAATAATCTTTAAACTGACTAAAATCATCGTATGCCATTTCTTTTATTTCTTCATATCTTAAAATATAATGTTCACAGCCATAACATTTGCTACTTACATTTGAGCTTGTGGTTTGCCCATATATTCCATTCGCTCCAAAAGTACACCAACATCCTTGAGAGCCGTCTTTGTGGGTTACATTAATAGGATGATTACAAGTAGGAAATCTTTCTTCGTAAGCTTTTATCTGTCTAGGTGAATATATTCCATATTCTTCATATTTTTCATCAGGTAATACGTTATTTTTCATATCAATCCAATCTTGTCTTGGCAAAGTGTATCTATTATCACCATTCCATACATATTCTTGATTTTCTACAATAAAAGAATCAACTAAATTATGTATATCATCTTCATATTTATAGGTTTCTACATATTCATGCTCTATAGTAGGACTTTCATAAAACCATTTTTCATAGTCTGTTTTGTTGCACTTGTCACATATTTGTATTTGAAATCTACAACTATCAAATCCACTACCATAACCTCTATAATTTATACCATATGTATTAATTTGGTCTGTATTTTCTTGTAGGGTATCGCATTGATAACACAGTTTTTCACAATTTTTATGTTTTATTTCTCTATTAGTCATTAATTTCCCTCACTTTTACAATTTTATATTATTTGTTCTAATCTCTGTTTAGCAATCTCACAATACTTTTCATCTAATTCAATTCCTATACATTTTCTATTTAAGTTTTTACTTGCAACATTATCACCTGTATCTCCTGCTTTATGACTGTTTTTATATGGTTTCTCTTCGGTCATCTGGGGATTATAAATAGGAGGTTTTTTATAAAATACTAGAACATTTTCATGTGCTTTCATTGGCATCTTTCTAGCATTTAAATAGCCTGTAGACTTTGACTTTTCCCAAATCCATTCGTACTTTAACCATTTTAAATTACTACAACCTAATACCTTATCAAATGGAGTTTGAGTAGTACCATAAGGAAGGTCTGCTAATATCATATCTACCTTAATTCCTTTCTCAATCATCTTATCCATGACTTCTAAGCAATCACCTTGAATTAATTTTACATATTCATCTTTATAATATTGTTTCATTAATATCAAATATCCTCCTTTATTTTTATATCTCTCATTCTTACCACTACCTTAAAAACTCATTAGCCACAGCTTCATAATTCAACAATCTCTTATAACTACTCTCAACATTCCAAGGTTTCTCTACTCCATAAACATAGTTATGTACTGACCTAACACTTAATAAATTCTTGAACACATCATCCATAAATATGCTATCTTCAGGACAATTCACAATTGACTTATTCATCTCACTACCTTTATTATAAATCAAAACAACATTATCTATAAATGACAACTTATCTCCTATGTATTTTGCTTTATGCTGTAAATTATTCATTGTGCCTATACTCACCAAACATAAATCATATTTCTTATTTAATTCTCTAACAACATCATAAGCATCATGTTGTAACTCTAAGCCTTTAAAAAACTCTTTCATTCCAAATAAATCTTCAACAGTATATTTATTACGTTTTTTTAGTAAAGGACATTCAATTTCAAATCCCCACTTGTCGTTTAATCTATAGTTAGGTTTTATAAAGTCTAAATCATCACTGTATATTTCAGAGTATAGTTCACAGAAGCGTTTACTTGATTGTACTAAAGTATCATCGAAATCAATATAGAACTTTTGCTTCATTTACATTCCTCCTCTAAATCTCATTAAATTTTATTTCCGAATATCCTAATTCAATAATTAAACTCCTTAAATTATCCTTCAAACTCTCATAAGCACTATCAAAATATTCATATGATTTTTATTTATTAGAACTACCCAAACAATTTAAACCACGTTCTGATTCTATCTTTAGCAATTCATCGTAGGTGATTTCTTCTATATCTACATCAGGTACTAATTCTAACGCTATTTGACCAATTGCTTTTGAATAAGGATATATTGTAAACATAGAATCTACATTTATATTTAAAATTTGTTCTAAACTCAATCTAATATCTAATGGATTTTTTGTTATTATTATATATTTATTAGTTGTATTATTTATAGGAAAGAACCACTCAGACCTAAATCCACTATCAATTTGTCCTGCTCTCCTAGCCATTCCTTTAGTGCCAGAACTTCCTCTTTCTCTAAGGTCTGCTCTATATTTATGAGTGAAAGCACTAGCTATACCTGTTGATATAAGTCTAATTTCTTGAGGTGGTATAGTTATTACATCTTCATCAAAACAAGCATAAATATCATAACAACCATCTTCTTCTCTTTTACTAGGTATTATTGCATCAGGTTTTACTTTTGCGAACTTTATTTTATCTTTGTCTATTTTATTATTCATTTATATCCTCCATTTTATATATCTTCTGATTGCTCGTAGCTAGTTTTATTCCGAATACTATATTATCATCACACTCAAGTTCTGGGATATAACTACCTGTCTTTATATAGCTACAATAATACTTAACATATTGTGGTACTTTATTTATTTCATAATGAGTAAACAACCATATATCTTTATCTAATGTATTTAATTCAAATAACAACTCACTTATTTCATCTGTTGTATTATCCAAAGGCTCTCCACCTAGAATATAAATATTTTTTATTAATATATCAAATTCTTTAACTTTACTTTTAATCTTTAAAAAATAATTAGTATCGTATTCTTCTCCTATATCAAATCTCCAAAGTTCAGGGTTATGGCATCCATTACAATGAACACCATTATTCCCTTTGCAACCCGATAGATATATCTCAAATGATTGAGTATTTAAACTATATTGTGTTGATGCTATTTTCATTTATATCACCATAAAACACACGCAATGGGTAGTCTTTTTCTCTTCTGACTTGATGAAAGTTTTTTGTATTAACAAGAAAGCCAACTACCCTTGTGAAGTTATCGGTTATCTTACTTCCACAAATAGAACATGTTTCATTTTTACCTATTGACATATGATTATTTTCACACTTTTGTAAATTGTAATTTATTGCCCAGTAAATAACGTTGAGTTTTGCACATGTTTCAATTAATTTTTCAATCAACTCTACATCTTCTATTTTTGTTTCTACATTAATATGTGCTATTGCTCCACCAGACATTTTACTATCAAACAATCCTTGCAATTTAATTCTATCTAACATATCTGCGTTAGTAGTTAATGGTATAAATTGATTAGAATACAAATCATATTCATTTTGGTATCCTAATAATTTATCTTTACTAGCTAATTTTATAGAGGAATTTTCCGCTGGAACTTGTTCCATATTTATCGGTTCACTATATTTTTTACTTGCTTTATCATTTAGGTCATTTATAGAATTTAAAATTTTAGTAGTAAAAGTTTGCCCATCTGCATTTAAAATATCTAATCCCATGAATCTACAAGTTTCATTTAATCCTACTAAGCCTACTGTTCCATATTGAGTCTTTAAATCCATAAAACCTAAGTTATATAGAGGTAAACAATTACTGTCTATTCTTTTCTTTAAAATATATCTTTTTACATGATTAATTTTTATTGCCATAGTGGTATATTCTTGAAGTAAACTAAAAAATACTTCTTCATTTCCTTTTGATTTAATAGCAACTCTTGGAATATTTAATGAAACCACACCTAGAGAACCTATCTTAGTTCCACCTGCTCCAAATTGATTGAAATATTCGCCTTTCATTTCACTGCGAAGTCTACAGCACGAACTGAGCGTACTTGTTGCCCCACAATAGATATTTATATATCCAAAATCTTTATTTTTCTCTGCTATAAATTTTACAAAGTCTTTATCTTGTATATTTTTATTTTCATCTACTGAAAAACAAGCTGTGGTTATTGGAAAAGTAATCGCTGTATTTTTTAAAGTATCATTCATTAAGTCAAGATATAATTCTTGTAATTGCATTACTGTTTCTACACTTGACGTTGAACCATCTGGAAATATATACTCACTACACATTTTCTCTAGGAAATATTTATCATAAATACTTATATTATAAAATCCTGATTGTAATCCCCCTCTAAATGGTTGATTGCATGAGAATATAAATGATTGAAATTCTTGTTGTATTTGTTTCCATAAATATTCTTTTGGTACGTTTGGATTTTCTTTAAATAATTTATCAACATAGTAACTTGAAACTATTAATACATCTGCAATACCGACCGCACCCAACACTGAATTACTTGCATACACTGTAAAATGTATTAATTGACCTATAAATGAACTCAAATGTTTTGGTGGTTTACTTGTAATCTTCTTTACAAATGGCAATCCTTTTAACATTACATCATAGGTACTAAAATTATAACAATAAGGTTTCATTATGCCTGTAAAATCATTTATATAAATATCTCCTGTGATTTGCATTTCTACTGCTTTATTGGCAGTTTCTAAATCATATAATTGCCTTAAATATTTCCATGTTAGGTACAAAGAGTTTAATCTAAAGAACGGTTTGGGTAATTCATTTTCATAAGCAATTATACTCATATCATCTACATTGCTATTTGCATCTACAGACATATCAGCAACAGTAGTTTTAGTATTAAAGAACTCTTTTGAGAATAAAGATAAATCAGTCTGCTTACCTATCCCCTCTAAATCAAATAACTTTTCTGAATATTTGCTACGTAGATGCATTACTAAATCTTCAAATTGCAAGTCGTATGTGGTTCTTATGTACATTCAATAACCTCCTTGAAGCCAATTATCTTATTGTCTTTAATTATCAGTGGTAATTCTATTAATTTACTTTCTCTTGCCATTGCTAAATATCTAAATTTTATATCATTAGATAAATCATTTAATAACTTATATTCAAATTCAATATTCTTGTTTGTTAGTATATTTTTAATCATGTCACATCTGCTACAATTTTCTTTTCCTAATAATAAGTACATTCATTTCCTCCATTGTCATTTTAATTTTATAATCTTTATTCTATGCCTTCTCTTTAAGAAAATTAAAAACCCTATTTACATATAATTGTTCTTCTCTGTCTAAACAATTTTCTAATATATATTCTTTTCTCAAATCCTCTAATCTGTTTTGAGCTGTTTCACGTATGTATCCCATATATTTATTCACCTTTCCTGTTTTATTACAGTCTTCTTTTAATCTCTCGTCTCTCTCAATCTCGTCTAATGTATGGACTTTGGTTTCGTTCCTATACATGACTATACTCTCCTTTCTTTAATCTAAATCAATAGCACTACTATATTCATCAAGGTTGACATTCCAAAGTTCTGCCATCCAATCAAGCATTACTAAAGAATTACAAATTGCACCTTCCAAAAACTCAATATCAAAGTTATTATTCTTGTAATCCTGTTTAAGTTGTATCATATCTTGTTTCATCTTATCTGCTAACTGAAATACTTTCTTATCTATATATAATTGTGATTTATCAACCTTTAATATTGTATCTAAGTATAAATTAGGTTTAAAATTATTGAAGTTTATTTTACCTACTTGTAAATCTTTATCCGACATTAACATTCTCCTTCACAATCCAATGATTATTATATATTTTATCCTCTACATCCCTCTTATCATAGAAAACGAATGTAGTTGGTTCTTCTCTATCTAGCCATGATATTTTATATGTATTTACGTCAAGTTCTTTAGCATGATATTTATGACACAACTCTGGAAATTCTCTCTTTAATCTATCGGATACTTCAAAATCGAATTCTGTTGGCATTGTTTTGGACTCTCCTTTCTTATTTAATTTCTGGTCTTTGTGCTTCTTCTATAATCTTTAAATATTGATTTCTACCACCAAATATTTTCTTTAAGTAAGCCATAGCAAAACCATTTTCTTCAGAAAATTCTTCATTGTGTGTTTTTACTACAGTTTTACTTCCATCTTTCCAAATTATTATTGTAGCTGGATTATTGTATATTACTTGTTTGATTTCAGGTATTGATTTAGATGAAATAAAACCACCTGTAAAATAAGGTTCAACTTTAATTTTTGACCAATCAATTCCATATGTAGGCATAATAATTTTTTCCTCCTTAATTAATTTTTTAAATTCTTCATATATTAGATTATAATTTGACATTAGAATTTCCTCTAAATTTGTTTTTGCTTGAAATTTAAAATGTCAGTATATAAAACATATATCCAAAATACATTAGACACACTAAATTATATAAATACGATTTTAATGTTTTACCTTTATGTATTTGACTTCTATATTTCATTTGACCTTCTTCAGTGGTTAAATCATATTTCTTTTGTTTGAAAAGTATAGGTGTCACTATGATATAAAACAACATTACTATTGATGGATATTTTAAAGTGTCTATTTTAATAGCATTAATTAAGTAAGTAATTTCAGCTATTATTAAAGGTAACAACCAAAATATAGGCAATGCTTTTATTGTTTGTTTCTTTTTCAATTCTGTTTTTTCTTCTTCTGTTTGTGCATTGGCTATTTTTATATCATACTCTCCTGAAACACTGGCGACTTCTTTTAAAGTATTGCTCTTGAATAATAACCAAAGATTATAAGTAATAAAAACTATTGTCCAAAATAACATATCTTACATTTCCTCCTTGCTTATTGAAATCTTTTCAAATTCTGAAACTAAATCATCTTCTATATCTGAATAACAATTTCCGTATGTAAAACCAATTATCTTAATACCATTAAAAGTCTTTAAAGTTAAATCATCATTATAAGCCTTTTGATAATAAGCTAATTTAGTTTCAAAGTTTTCAAATGGATTTATAATAACTTCAGGTTGTTCAAATCCTTGCATTTGTATTTTTACTCCAATATAAGGCATTTCTTTTTCTAATGCAATCTTAATACAAATTTCCAAATTCGCTAATGTGTTAAATCTCATAAATTTAATTCCTCCTTTCTATTTATTTATTTCTTATTTACTTAACTTCTTTATTTGTTTTTGATATGATTTAACTAACGCTTTATAACATGCAATTTCCATATCCTTTTGTTTATCATATGTATCAGACTCTAGACATTTTGCAATCCCTTTTGAGCCATCTTCTAATATTGCTATTGTTGTATTACCATTATGAATTATCTTAAATGGGAATTTAGTTACTTCAGTGGTCATAGATTTAGATATATTATCTTTATTTGAGTTAACTATCCATTGTGCTGTGTAAGGTTGTTGTATATAATTAATTATTTCTACTTGAGGCTTTATAACTTTTTTAATTTTATATTCTTTGTATTCTTTTTTAAAACCATCAATTCCTAGGTATGCCCAACCCATCATCCAATATTTCTCTGTATAATTATCATTTTTATCATTCTTACAAATTTTAAGCTCTTCATTGGAATGACCTTCTATAATTACCTTATCTCCAAGATATAATTTATTTCCATAATTATCTGTTTTACCAGTAAATTCTTTCAACATCTATTTATCCTCCTTATTATTTAATCCTAATTTATCTTTTATCTAAATACAGAATATTCTTTTAGAACCGTTTCCTTCATTGTATCTCATGTGAATACATACCAAAGGTTTCTTATGTAAATCCCACTGTTCTTTATTATGTATATGGAATCTACCTATTCTATAACTATAATCTCTCATTCCTTTTCCTCCTTAACTTCAACAACATTACTAATAACAATCTTCTTGCTCGAAGGAATATTTATCATTAACTTTCTATCATATGTAAAGCTCCCAAACTGGTCATTTATTAAATTTGTTGCATGTAGGTCATCTTTTGCCTCTACCTTTATTGTTCTTGTCATTGGATGTTGCTTGTTTGTACTTGTGAAAGTTACCTCGAATTTCTTTAGGTTGTTTTTCATTGATTCATTTCTCCTTTTGATTTTATTATTTTATTTATTTTTATAATTGTTGTTTGTTGGATTTTTGACAATATTATCCTTTCAAATCCTGACCAATATCTAATTCTAAGGACAACTCATAAATTCTTTAATCTTTGCACTAATTCTTCAGACCACTCTAACATAATTTGTTTTTCTTTTATCGTATCATAATTGGAATATTCATATAAAGCTCTGCAAATATCTTGTATTCTTTGTTCTTCATATATGTATTTTGGCATAACTCCTAATGGTAATTTTATATTTTCTACTTTATTATCCTGATTTAACTGATTTCCTACAATTATATCTATATCTATGTCAGTAAGAAAATCTGAGCAAGTGCCATTATCATATAATAAACAATACTTATTATTTAATTTATGTGAGATTTTTACCTTATCTCCCACTTCAATATTTCCAACTTTTCCATTAGTATCTTTCATACCACAAATTTTACAATCTTGTAGAAATGTTTTGCATTTAATATTACAATCAACAAATCTCCAATTATATTTTATATTTCTAAGACTTTGTATTGTAATCTCTAATCCATTCGGATATTTATTTTCCACCATTTTTCCTCCTTCCTTCCTTAATTTCTCCACTTAATACAATTCTACCACGAATATTTTAATTGTCAATAGTGTTTTTATAGTATTTGTTCTTTTATTTTTTACTAAACTCTATGTAGTTTCTCCAGAACAATAATTCAGATGTACTTCTATATGCTACATCTTCTAATACATCGGCACACCATTTTTTATATGCTTCTTCTGTTTTAAATCTACTATCTATCTTTTTCTTTGCTCTTTTAGTCAACTTTACACCTGTTATATCTGAAATTAGTTGAGACCTTTTAGGCAATTCAAATTTATCTAAATCCACCTCAATGAGTCCTATGTGATTTGGTAATAAATCTATAGGTATTGTATTTATTGGACAAATTATATAAGTATAAGCACATCCACAGCAATATCCATTCTTAAAATCAGATAGACTTGCTTTAGCTTCAATTCCTTTTACATCATAGTAATGTTCATAGTATCTACTATTAGGCAACTTCTTTTTACACTTCTTAACTCCAACAGCATCTATAATTTTCTTAAAGTCCTTACCTTTTACTCTGTTATTATCATAGGAGTACATACCATTAACTTCCGTTCCTATTCTATTATATCCCCATCCAAACAATATGTATTTAGATATTTCTTTTAGTAGAAAATGTGTTTCAGTTTCATTTTTAGGATGTTTATATATTCGTATCACCTCCTGCACTATTTTAAGAAAAGTGCCAATTGTATCAAATTATTTATTCAAACCATTTTTGCTTTAATCCTATCATCATAATACTTATTATTATAGTCCATGCTCCGACCAAACTTAAATGAAGAGTTATGTTTGAATTTAAAAGCCAAGATATACAACTCATTACTCCTGCTGTTGGTAAGCATGTTTTAAATAAAAATTCTTTAGCCATCTTATCTCCTTTCAAGTTTCGTCCAAATTCCTCTTTTATAGTAGTTCACCTAATTGCTTCTTTGTTGCTAAGATATGCTTTTGATATGTATTTTTCATTCCACACATATCAAAATATCCTTTTGCATCTTCTAAAGCTTGTAATATATTTTTTAAATATACTTCTGTAACTTCTATCTTTTTCATAATTTATCTCCTTCTTGTAACTTCATTAAAAGCTAATTTTATTATTAATAATCTGACATATTTGTCTATAGCGAACATTGTATTACCTCCAAAGTTATACTTTATGGTCTTATTCTTTTTTGATAATCTAGACATTTCTCACAGCAAAACAAATCTTCAACAACTGTTATTCTATTATTTTGAGTATGCCTTGTTTCTATTTTTATATATCTATGTACACATGACAATTCTTTAAATTCTATATTTTTACCCAACCTTTCATTTACATTGTATTCTATATGCTCGAGTGTTTTCTCATATGTAATATCAAATTTATCAGAACATTTTTGAATGAACCCACCAATGTCATAATGTATATCTTTTTCAAATTCCATAACTTTTTCTGATATATCTGACTCATTATTATATCTACCACACCCACCACACTGAGTACAATCTACGGTGTCATAAACACAACCTTCACTATTATTGTCATTCCACATTTTATATTCCTCCTATCTTAAAAATAACCCACTTCATCAGGTTCTATATTAATTATAAAATCTAATTTCTGCAATTCTTCCAAACTCTTATCACTTTTAAATATCAACATTTTATTAAGCATCTTAAACTCATACTCAATTTCTCCATAAGGTAATAGTTTCTCTTTGTCTTGAGGTTGTATTTGTAATATGTATTTATTCATATTTTTATATTTCTCCTATCTTAATTGTTCGGCGTAATATTCAATCTGTCTTGCCATACTCTCAAAATCTTTATCTACATAAGCCATTGACTCTTTTAACTGTTGTCTTTGCATATTCTCAGCCATCATCCCTAGGCTTCTTGTAAACTCTGCTAGAATATGACCTTTATTTGATAATCTTGCATCATTCATTCTCCTTTCTATATTAAAACCAGTATTTGTTTAAACTATTGTACTCTTATAATATTATATATTTTCTTACAGTGAGGACATTTAAACTCAATTCCGTTTTCATCATTATATTCTAAACCCATAGTATCAATATCCAAAGATAAAATTATTTTATTTTCATCTTCAAACATATAATCCAAATACCCTCTTTGACCACAATCACATTCTATTTTTAACAAATCATTAACCTCCTTTGTGTTTAGATAAAACCTAGTTTTAGCATTCTTTTTTAGATATTATATAAAGTCGATAAATTATTATCCATCTTCGATACAGCCTTATTAATTTATTAGGTCTTTTACCAAGAATAAATATATCGTCATCATACCAACAATCAATATAATTAAGTCTATTAGCAATACAAGTTGGACAGAGAATTCCAGCACCTTTATGAATAGTTGGATTAATCTTTTCCCATAAATTATCTGGAATTATCATATCTTCAATTTCGGCATAGGGTATTCCACAATCATAACAAAGACTATCTTCTCTTAGATTTCTTTCTTCCTCTGTATATCTCCATTTGTATTTATAATTTTTCATATTATACTTCTTTTCAATTGCTTTCTTTGTTAATTTCATACTTTTTCCTCCAATAATTCTTTTTTCACTTTATCTAATGCTTCAAAGAACATTCTCTTACCACTTATTCTACCTATATTTGCTTGCCATCGTGCATCAGGATTCTTTATATATTCTTTGAGTATATGAGATTGCCAAGCAAGTAGTTCATATCCTAGCACTTCTTTTATGTATTCTTCTAAGTGTTCTTTGTAATAGTTTCTTTTATCAGTGTCCATGTTTACCTCCAATATCTCATTTTATCTATTATTCTAGTGTACAACAGTGAAAATCATCGCATCCACCACTAGCATCCGTTCTAATATTTTTTAATTCACATAAACCTTCTCCTTCAAACGTTTCAGGATTGAATCCTTCTGTTTCTGAATCATCTAAATAATACTTACAAAAATCACATACTGCATGACACCCATTATTGCAAAACTTAGCCATTATTTTCTCCTTTCAATATTGTTTTATCGTCTTTCCTCAATTTCTTTTTCTATACATTCCAACCATTCTTTTTCTTCAGGAAAGAATATATCTCTGCCTATCTTATCGGCAAGTAAATAAATTATTTGTCCAAATCTATAATCGGGATGCAATAACCATAACTCTTCTATTTTATTAAGAAATGGTTTTATTCTATTTTTATCTCTCATACTTGAGGTTACTCCTTTCAACTTTCACATAATACTTTTATATCTTCTTTAAACTTTTTTATATCTTGAATTTCTGCATATATTTCAATATACCTTTTATCTCCTTTGGTTAATCCTACTATTACATCCACTTCTTTATCAAATTGAATATCATTATACTCTGTAAGTAATCCAACCTTAATATCCACATCTCCAAATTTTACTATAATATTAATTACTTCTTTTGCTAATTCAGATGCTTTCATATATTCTCCTTTCTTAAATCCTTTATATTTGTGAAACTTTAATAACTCAATTGATGTTCTGACACCAGCATCTTTTTACTTAAATTGTCGGGAATATCATTTTCACTATCTACTGAACTTACTATACTTTTCTTCCAATTCTTCCTTACTAGACGTATTTTTTAATGTATTTATTGCGTTATCTAAATCTACTGTTTCTTGATTGTACATTCTTTCCATAGCCTTATCATATTTGGTGGTGTTTTTACTTTTATATAATGTCTTATTTACTACTTTACTGAATACATATAACATCGGTATTCCTATTATAAAACTCAACACAATAGATACAGATACTAAGCCATTATTTCTATAATCTTGTAGTATAGAGTATCCTAGTGAATATGATATTGATACAATTCCAATTATTAAGCCGATACCTAGTAGCCATTCAAATATTTTATTCTTCATATTTTTATCTCCTTCCATATTAATCTTCATCACTTAAACTGAGCCTTATTAACTCTTGTATTCTTGGTGTATAGATTTTAGGGTCTATATTATAATTTCTGATTTTAGGATATTTACTGTATACTGATTTCATTCGTATAAAAATAATATCTTCAAGATAAGGACATTCTTCTAATCCTGCTTCTTCTAATAATTTATTAAATTCTTCATCGGACATTGCATCAATATGTGCAATAACTTCTTCTCCATATTTTTTAATATCCATTATTCTACTCCCATCAATGTTTTTACGATATTATAGTCACTATATAATTGTATACTTTGAAATATTAATTCCTTTAATCTACTAAATTCTTTACCGCTCACTGGATTCCATGAATACTCATCATAATACCTATTACCATAATAATTCTTCATGGCTGTTTCAATTTCATTTTCTAAATGTTCATCAATTTGTAATTTAATTTTAGAATCTTCCATTTTTATATCTCCTTTTTATAATTATTTACAGCCTCGATTATCATTTGTGCATCGGGCATAGGTGAACAGTATTCATTAAAGTCTTTATCATACATACAACACACTCTATTATCATTGGCATCAACTATATATACTCTTAGGTTATCCATTGCATCTAGGTTCTTAACTATTTTTAGTGGTAGTTCCATTTTTTAATTCCTCCTATAAACTACATACTAATATTTCAATATCAGTATCGTTAAACACTTCTTGAATAATTTCTCTAACCTTACCCCATTGTAGTCTATCAAGACCACAACCTATCTTTGGCATTGCAATTTTATGTATATCTAATAGTAAAGCTTGGTTTTTCATTACTATTACAGCCTCAGTCAATGATTCAATAGTCGGTTTATTGTAATAAAACTTCTTAGTGATAAGATTGAAAACACCATTTACATAAATACTGTTTGGATGCCTTCTTTGTTCTTTTGGTAAACTCAATAGATAAATTTTTAATTTAAATCTCTTTTGAAATTCAACCGCTATTCCAGCACCCATTTCACAATCTGAAGATATGCAATGTGCTAATTTATACTCTTTTGGTACTTCAAATAGGTTCATTTTCTTTTCTATTAATTGCATTTTTTACTTCCTCTCTATTAATATCTTAATCTTATACCACTTACAAACTAACCAAACATGAATATCGTCAAAGAAGCAAACGACTTTCCATCTGAATAGTTTAAATCCTTTTAATGATTTTTCATAGTCTGTGATAATAGTCCAATGATTTTGTAGTTTATTATTGTTTATAATTAAATACTCCTTTTTATTTTTATATACTTTGTTCATAATTAAATACTAAAACAAGGGAATAAAGACTTTTATATCTCTACTCCCTTCTAGTATAGCATAGTGGTTTTATTTGTCAATAGGTTATTTGTTAATTTTATAGTTTTTATTTAATTAATTTTAGTAATTCTTTTAAGTATGTATTTCTATTAAAATCTGCTTTTTTCTTAATACATTTATTAACTGTCTCTGTTTCGCCAAAATGAAATACCTTTTGTTTAGCTCTAGTCTGACCTACATAAATAAGATTACTATTTAAATAGAATGTGTGTGCTTTAGGAGTTAACAAAATAACTATCTTTGCTTGACCGCCTTGGCTTTTCAATATGGATATTGAATATGCTAATTTTATTTGTGTTAATTCTGCTTTGGTATACACTACTTCCTCATCAAATTTAATAACAATTTCATTATATCCAATCTTTATTATTGTACCTATTTCGCCATTGGGTACAAAAGTTTTGTCATCTTCATTACTAAAATTAGGATTATATTTGATTGCTTTATAATTATTTACTGTTTGAATTACCAAATCACCTTCATAAAACTTTGTATCACCCATCTCAATATAAGTACCTTTTAATTGCACATTTGGATTTGATATCGGTTGTAGATGTTTATTAATATTTACTGTACCATATTCACCAATATTATATGCAGATAGGATTAATATATCTTCTCTTGTATAACCTGTTGATAATAATTTTTTATACAGTGCAGTAATATTACTAATTATCTTTTCTTGTTGTGTAGGTATAAACATATAACCCTTATCTTCTCCGAATTGTTCAGGTTGATTAGTGTCTCCTAAGAATTTTTCACACTTTCTTGTTTTTGTTGCTACAGTTAATATTCCACCTTTACCATATCTAAAAACTACAGTTAATGTATTTTGAGGAATAACATTTGAATTAATCATGTCATAAAAAACATTACCAGCCGAAACAGAAGGCGTTTGGTTTTCATCTCCAACAAATAAAACCTTTGTTTTAGTAAAATCTATAGCCTCTATTAATCTTCTCATTAAGAAAACATCAATCATAGAAGACTCATCAACTATTACCATATCATATTCTAATTTATTTTGCTCATTATAACCCCATCCTAGTGCTGGGTTATACATTAATCCTCTATGTATAGTTGAAGCTGGTTTAGATGTAAATTCTGAAACTACTTTAGCTGCCCTACCTGTAGGAGATAGTATTAAAAATGTCTTAACGTTATCTATAAGCATATTTAATACTGCTTTGGTAGATTGACTCTTGCCCATTCCTGCCCCTCCACGAAGTATAGATATATTATCTTTACATATCATAGGTATGGTCAAACACTGTTCTTCAGTTAATTGAATATCATCTAACTGACTATAATCTTTTTCTTTTATTTCCCATTTATTTTCTACTTTCAACCCTTCAATAATTCTATCTGCTATGTATTGTTCAGTATTAAAAGTTTCTTGTAAAGCTACAGTCATAGATTTTTTATCAAAATAAATATCTTCATCATTTTTAACTATATCTACAAAATGTTCTATACACTTATTAGCTAATGTTTCTGATTGTTTTCTTAATTCCTTAATATCTATTCTAGTATTACCATTATTCTCGTTTTCTTCTAATAGAAACATAATAGCTGCTTTTTGCCTTTGTGGTGAAGTTAACAAATCAACAGTAAAATTAATAGGTGGTGTTTCACCTACACTTATCATTTTCTTACACTCTTCATTAAACTCTAGTAGTATTTTATCTGCGGTTTTGAAAGAAATACGTGAGAGTTTGCAAAGACATTTGTAGGGATTGTCGATTAATACTTCCTTTATTCTTTCTATTGAATTATATTTATCATATAAAACCTTGAGTACTTTAAATTCAAAATACCCTTTAAATTCGTTGACCATATCGGCAAGTGCAAAATTTTCAATAATTCTCTTTTTAATAATATTAAAACGATATTCTCCTATATTGTAGAGCTTCTTTAAATCAACATCTTCTAGTCTATTATTAATAACTCTATCAATTATATCTGGATAATTTTTCATAAGTTCTTCTACTTGTTGCTGTGATTCTAATATTTGAGATAAAAACAATCTTACAGATGTTTCGGTTTTAGGTCTATCCATCTCTATATTATTTATTTTGTAGGTTATACCATTCTTACCTGATTCTTCTATGGCTTTTACTTTATACTCAACACCATTCTCGAGGTCATGTATATTTCCTGCAATAGATACGTTTCCAAATTTGTTAAGTTTTATATTTGGAAATTTATTATAATCTACTGCTAATCCATAAACTTTAAAATTTTCAGAATTGTAAGGGTTGGCTACTACCGTTCCCTTAAACTCTAAATTTTTTTTATCTGTCAAATTATCACCTCTTTATTTTAATATACTTCATATGAATATAGAATATCTTCTAATTCACTTGTTTTTTGCCACTTGCCACCTATGTTTTTAGTTTTATATTGTTGTTTCCATTCATTTACTTTTAAAACATCATATAATTTAAATGGATTTTCTATAAACACCTGTGGGTCTTTAATCTTAGTCTTAATTTCATCACCTGTCTGTATATGTTTTAAAGTAACATAAGGTTTTCTTTTATCATTATAAGTTGTATATTCAATAACAATATAAAACTTTTCATTAACTTCAGGATTTGTATAGACTACATATTCCAAATAATCCTTCTCGAATTTTACTTGTTCTTTTACAGATAGTGAAGCATCCTCAATATTATTTGTTAGTTCTGTGATTAAACCAATAATATCTATTTCTTTATACAACGCTTCGGTTTCTTTATTGCTATATTTTTTAATTAACACTTCGGTTAATCCTAACTTTTCTAGTTCTGATTTCTTAATTTGCTTTCTGCCATTGAAATTACTAAATATATTTATATAACTTAATAATTTTTTATTCTTTCCGTACTTTCTAAAGAATCCCAAACCAGTTAAAATCATTAAGTGTCTTGAATTTACCGAAGTCTTTTCTACTATATCTTTTAATAGTTCGACAAACGTATTGTATTTATTATTTCTTAATTCATAAAGTTCATATGCTATTTGAGCATTGCAGAATTTAATACTTTCAATTCCTTTGTATATAGTATTAGTTGTTTTATCAAAAGTATATTTATCAATTGACTGTCCAAACTCAATAGGCTTTATTTTGATATTTTTCAGCTTTGCTAATTCTATGCCATTATTAGTATCCTCTTCATTATTTGCATTATTTAAATACGCTGTTATAAATTCAATGGGATGATAATACCTAAAATACCCACATAAATAACCTATCATACTATAACCTGTTGAATGGTTATATCCAAACATATAAGAAGATGCTGATTCTATAATATCTAAAAATTCTTTTGCTTCCTTTTCAGATTCTTCTCTAGGTTTATCTGATTTATTGCAATAACCTTCTAATATTTTAGGAAGTGCTTCATCAATTCTATCTTTTTGTTTCCTACCAATAGCTCTTCTTACATTATCTGCTTCGCTACCACTAAGACCACAAATTTGTTGTAAAAAAGCAATAACATCTTCCTGAAAAACGAGAAATCCATTATTATTTTTTAAAAGGCTATCAATTAATACTGAAGGATTATTATTAAACTCTCTTGCTATTAATTTATCTCTATAACTAGCACCAGATGGGCGTAGACAGGCATTCACTAAAGATAAATCATTTATTTTTAATGGGACATAATTTTTCAATAAGTTAAAAGCATAACTTCCTTCAAATTGAAATATTCCTACATTAGAAGTAATTATATCGTCCCAAACCTTTCTATCCTCCCAATCAATTTCATGTGATAAAGGATAAGGAATATCTAACATAGAACAGGTATCTTTTATAATTTCAATATTTTTTAGTCCTAATATATCATATTTTACTAGAGATACCTCATGTACTTCTTCCATATTAATACATAAAATTCTTTTACCCTCTTTCCAAATAGTTCCATAATTATCTGGTAGAGAAATAGGACTTGCTATCATTCCTGCTGGATGCATTGATTGTGAGATTGATGTATTTAAAAGTCCATCAAAATAATAAAACAAGTCAGGATATTTAACTTTAGCTTCTTCTGGATTTTTTTCATACTCATCTTTTATTAATGACACAGTAGGTAAAGGATAATCTAATGCTCTGCCTATTGTGTCGATAGTACCCTTATCAACCATTGTTCCAATTGCTAAAATATAAGCAGTATAATCAGTTCCAAATCTATTGATAATATAATTATAAACTAATTCTCTTTGAGAAGGACTGAAATCGACATCAATATCCCCAATCTCAACACGACTTTCATTTGCAAATCTTGAAAAAACTGTATTCCATTTAATAGGATTTAAATCTATTATATCAAGGATATATGCAATAGTGCTACCCCCAACACTTCCACGACAATTTCCAAAAGGTATACCATTATCCTTGCACCATGTCATCATCTCTGACATAAATAACATAAATCCAATCATTCCTACCTTTTTTATAACTCTTAGTTCTTCTAAAATATTATCTTTGTAAATTTTATCCTTATTAATTATTCCTTGTTTAATTTTATATTTATATTTTGTATTAATAAGTTTTTTAAAAACACTTTCTTCATTGTCATATAATATAGGATATTTAAAAGATAAATCAAGTTCAAAACTTACAATGGAATCTGACATTATATTAGTATTATTAATTGCTTCTAAATATATAGACTCAGGTAATATATCCTGCTGTTTGAACATTTCTACTACTTCATTATAACTTTTGTATGTAAGGTCATATTTATCTTCATCGCTATATTCAATTTTCTTTGATTTCTGAAGAATATCCCTGCATTCAGATTTATATGAATTAAGAGAATGAGTATCTGTACCAGCAATTAAAGGTTTATTATATTTTAATGATAAATCCCAAAGCTTTTGATTATAAACTTTTTGACTTTCAGAATAAATATGTGGTTGTACTTCATAATAATCGTATTTATTTAATAATTTCTCATAATATATATCATCTATATCCAATCTATTTAAAGGCGAAGCTAAACAAGCTGAGATTCTAATTATATTATCTGATATATTTAAAAATTCATCAAAAGTTATTCTATTTTTATAATAAAAATGGTCTTCTTGAGTAGAAATATCAATTAATTTATTTAATTCCTTTAGTCCTTCATAATTACGACATATCAATATAGTATGAAAGTTATCTCTAATTTTATCATCTAAACTTTTAGTCAAATACATTTCTACGCCATGAATATATTTTATATTATTTTTATCACAATACATTTTTTTATTTATCCAATTATAAATATTCCCATGTTCCGTAAAGCAAATAGAACTTTGACCAAGTTCTATTGCTTTATCTATGTATAATTTATAATTAGTACAACTATCTAAGAGAGACAATTCAGTATGAAGGTGATATGTAACGTAATTTTTCATTTTGCCTCCTTTATTATACTATTAATGTTTTTACCTTTAGACATTTTTCCCCAAGTATTTTTATAACTTAAGTTAAACCTTATACAAATATCTGTAAGTAAAATTTCTTCATTAATATATTTTTGATAACACCAATCATAATATTGATAAATAGCTTTAAATTTTGAATTATATTTATTCAATTATCTACCTCTATTTTTATATTTTTCATTCTAAATATTTTCAAGCCATGACATATCATCTTCAACAATTTTACCATCTTTAACAAAACTATCTTTATTTAACTCTTTCTTCGCATTTAATTTTTCTAAATATTCTCGATAAGGTAAATGAAGTTTTGCTGAATAACCACTTAAATTAGCAAAATAATAACTCTGTCCATCAGTAACTTCTTCCCACCAAATATGTTCATCTTTTGTCTTAAAATATTCTATTTCTTTTTTACCTATCTCAACAATTGTATCTACTATATCTAATTTTAAACTGTCAATTGCTTCTTCAGTAATAGGTATATAAACATAACAATCTGAAATTTTATATTTATCTTTTATATCTTCTGGTAGATTATTTATATCATTTGTACTTTCTAATAAATCCAAATATGATTCTATTTCTTCATTAGTATAACAATTTGCTTTGGTTAACCACATTTTCGCATTTGATTTTAAACTTTCACCAATTTCAGTTCTTATTATGTTTCTTTCAGTAGATTTTCCATTAGCTTGTTGTACTTCAACAATTACATACTTGAGAAAGTTCCATCTAGCCTTGATTTTATCCAACGGAATACCTAATTGTCTAATACCTTCACTATATAAAACTAATTGTCCTATTTCTTTTAGTATCTTTTTTCCTGTGTAAATAGATGATGATTTCCAATCTGAAATTATGTAGTAATCATCTTCTTTATGTATAGCATCAATATATCCCTGAAATATGAAATTATTTATTTTAATTGTTATAAATCTTTCTAACTCTAATTTCTTATTAATTACAGTATGATTTTGAAAAAAATGTCTTATACAAGCCTCATATTTATTTGCTATTGCATCGTTCTTTTCTTTATTACATCTATCATATTTTAATTCTCCTACATTGAATGTAAATAAAGCATCTTCGTATTCTTGTAACATATCTTCATATTTAATTTCTTTTGAATATAGTTTTTCGAGAATTGTATGGCATATATTACCAGAAATTCCATATATCCCATCATCTCTATCTTCTTTTACTTTAGCTATATACTTTAAGTAGAATTCAAAACAACTGTTTTTATATGTATTGTATTTAGACCAACTCCAGAGCTGACTTACTTTGAATTTCTTTTTTATTAATTCTAATTGTTCAGGTGTTTTTCTCATACATCCTCCTTATACTTCAAATATTCTTTATGTTCATTTTCGTCATATTTAACCCTATATTTAAACAAATAATTATATATTTTATTAGTTGCATCCATGGGAGCTTCTTTATCTTTTAATAAATTATATTTATCATATATATAAAACACATTTCTAATGTTATAAAACTTTTCACACATATCTCTTATATGATTTATACTTATTCCAACATCCATTGCAATTACAACTTCCACATTTAATCCAATTATAATTTTAACTTGCTCATCTGAAATATCATGACTTCCTATTGATACAACTGTTTTATCATTCCTACTATGTCTTTTTAAAACAGATTTTTGACTTTCAGCTATTACCACAACGGATGATTCTTGAATACTTTTATAGTTTTCTTGTAATCCGTATAAGTTTGAACTTTTAGGAAATGATTTTATAGGAAAATACTTTGGAATATCAAATAATTCAAAATTAGGTACAATAGTGCGACCCATTATTCCTATAAATTCATTTGGTTCTCCACACCAATATCTTTCTGGGATGATTATTCTTCTATACTTAGGACTATAACCAATTTTAAATTCTTCACAAGTATTAGGCATAATACCTTCTCTCACCCAATCAATATGTGGATAAGGCATATAGTCAGTTAGTTCATTTTCATCTAGTAATTCTATATCGTACACATTGCATATATTGTTTTTATTCTTAACTCTTTTAAATATTTGCAGAGGGTCATTCATTTCTTTTTCTTTTGTATCTTTTAATTTAAATTTATATTCTAATTCTAGTATTTCATGTAAGTATTTAATTGCTTTAACAAATATTATATTCTTAATTGTCATACAAAGTGTTAAGATATCACCTCTAATTATTTTTTCATCAGATTGAAATATCTTAACACCTAATGTATCTTTTTTTATTGCAATGGCTGTTTTATTTTGTCTATCAGGCAACCCTGCTCTAAACTCTTTAAAATGAGATTTGATGTCATGGCAACCCAATTCTTCTAATATAAATTCAATTTTATCATTATCAATTATGTATTGTTTTAACTCCATAACATCCATTACTATTACCTACCAATCCATAGGAACATTAGCTATTCCTATTTCTTTATATACATTTCTACTTAAATCATTCTCAGCTATAATTTGAAATTCATTTGTTGCTCCAAACCTATTCTTAGTTATAAAAATAATACTATAATGTTTATCTCTATCTAATGTAAAAGGAATCTTTGTAAGTCCTCTTTTACCTTCTAGTCTATAACATTTTAATTCATTTTTACCACCTAAATATTCATCATCAAATGGTTTTCTAATCATTATATTAGTAGATGCTACGTCTACAATATTCTTAGCCAAGCCGATATTATCATTAGTATAATATCTTTGTTTTGTACTTCCTTTACCTAACTGATATGTAATCCATATATGAACATTTTTTACTGTAGGTTTGATTGTGTCATAAATTGCAACACTATCTTTTGTCATTTCACTCCATATTTGCTCTGTTTGAGTATCCGTACTGACTTTAAATGTATCTAATATAAATTTTTTACAACCCATACTGGCATATTTCTTAATTATTTTTATTGCTAAAGATGTTTTATATCTTGGTAGAGGTATAATTGTAAGGATTTTACTTTCTTTTTTTTCTTCAATCCAATCTGCACATTTCCATAATACTTCCATATGCTCTTTTGAAAAATTCCCATCTCTTAATATATACTTTTGAATATTCATATTAAATATATTATTTGCTGTCCACATCAACAATTCTGTCTGCCATTTTTCTTTATCTTCTTCATTAATTATTATACAAAGTTTTTCATTATATTTTATTGTCTGTGGGAGTATCCATTCAATAGTTGTGGTGGTCTTACCTGCTCCGCTTAATGCACCCAACATAGTTACATTACCTTCTAAATTACCTCCAATTTCTTTGTTTAATATGGGAGAATTAAATAATGGCATTCCTACATTTCTCCCATTATTTAATTTATCTAATAATGTATGCAATCCTTCGCAGAGGTTATAACTCTTTACATTCCCATCTACACTAACAAACACATGATTAATCTTTGCTTCCCATTCATCATATATTTGGTCTGCTGTCATATCTGCAAATCTACTTAGGTCATCATATACAGGAAACTTCATTTTGAGTAATTGTAAAACTACATTCCATTTTTTTAATTCATTGATATAACCATCCATATTTTCTTCTTTTACATATTCTTTTGCTTTTAGAATGGTATTGTAGCCACCGTAACTTGTATATTTTTCTTGTAATTTAAGATGTTTTTCTAAATACAATCCTATGGTTATATCATCTAAAGACTTTTTATCTTCTTTAATTACAATATCATGAGCAATTGTATAATATACTTTCCATGCATTTTCGCTAAAGTCTTCTAGCTTTAAATTATCATATGTATATATTAATTCTAAATTTGAATAAAATATTGAAACTATATTTGCTTCAGCAGCTAGTTTAAATTCTCTTACTTTTTTTACAGCTTTTACGAGTTCCTCTTCAAACGCTGTAATTTCTTTTTTTGTAGATGATTTTGTTGTTGTTTTTGCCAATATATCACCGTCCTAAAACCATAATTCATCTAAATCTTTATTAACTTGTGTTGTTTTACTTTTATATTCAGAGCCTTCATTAGTTTGATTTTCCATTTTCATTTTTTCTATTTTATCTTCAGAATGTTTTACATTTTTCAATCTTATGGTTACATCATTTATTTCATTTTCTACAAATAACATAATAGTATTTATCTTATGTCTTTCATCTTTAAATTTAGTTTGATTACCTATGAAGTATTGTAATATTTTAGACTTGCATATTTTAAATGTAATTAATATTGTTTTATAATCATAATTTGCTTGAGGTGTTTGCTTTTTATTAGCAATAAACTGTCCACTCTCCAACCCTCTTAATCTTAACGCTAAATATTTAGGAAACTTCATATCATTTGGGTACTCTAATATTTCTTTTTTTACATATTCACATAAATCATTCCACTCATTGTTAGCCATAGTCTCACCTCTAATTTAATATTTAGGAAGAGAAATTAATCTCTCCCCATTATTAAAATCTATAATTTTATAATTTTATAATATTTCTATTAAATCTAATAACTCTTTTGCATGTTCTAAATTGTCAACCTTTGTAGGATTTATGTATCCTAACTCTTTTGATTTAACAAGTAAAGGCTTTAATTTATCTGTATTTGTTTTATTAGCCTTTACAAAATTTGTTATCTTTTTTAATACCTCATCTAATTCCTTTAAATCGAAATCTGCTTTCTTTATAGAAACATTTTTTTCAACAAGTTTTTCTTTCTCTTTTTCTTGCTCTTTTTTAGTATCTTCTGTAGATTTATTTCCAACTTGTTTATCATGCTCTACTTTTATTGCATCTTCAACTGCTTTTATAAACTCATCAGGATTCAAAGCTATAGTATCAATAATTTCTGAGAATCTTGATTTTGAATCTATATTAAAATTGTCATCTCTAAAAGTAATAAGTCTTGTTTCATTTTCAATTGTACCTTTTACTTCATCTTTCTTTTCTTTGCCTTTTCCAACTTTTTTACCAGTTTTAGCCTGAGTAATTTGTCTATCAATAGAAGCTACCCCAAGGACATGTAATTTATTTTTTATAGCATTAAAATATCTATTAGACATATTAGTTGTGAGCATGTCATATTCAATACCAGTAACCACATCAGTTAATGTTCTTTTCTTTGTATGTCCTAGTATAAACATACTTACTCCGACTTTCTTTAATTCCCAAATTCTATCAGTAATAATTTCTATTGCTTTATCTTCTCCACTCATATATCCACCGAAAGCTGCTTTTATTGTTGTAACTGGCTTATCGGGATTTTCACTATTGTGTAGTCTTATAACTTCCGGTTCTGCTATTTCAAATAATTCATCCAGTGTATCATATACAATAACTTTTAAATCTTTATAATCTGTAAGTTTATTTTCCAATATATCATCAGTAATTTCTTCAAATGCATCCCAATCTGGAACGTCTTCATACATTGCACCAGCAATGGCATCTATACCATCTTCTTTACCTATATTTGCTATTATATATCCATTTTCTCCAACTAACTTCTCACAAACCTCTTTTGCAAGAGTAGTCTTTCCAATTCCACTTTCTCCAATTAACCCTAAATTATAAGCTAAAGGGTCTATCTTAATTACATTCTTTTTACCGAATTTCCCCAAAACATATTCCACCTTTCAATTATTTAATTTAATTATTTAAGTTGAGAGGAGAGCGATAAACTCTCCTCGTGTAATTTTACTTAATTTTAATCTTCGCCTAGTGCATCTAACCAAGATGTATCTTCTTCAGGTTCTTTTTTATCTACGTCAAATGGCACTTCTCCATCCTCGTCATCCTCATCATCTTCAAGCATAAAATCAAATATTAAATCTTCATCTTTATATTTTTCTTCTTCTTTTAGTATAATTGGTTTCTTATTATCATCTTCGCCAACCATTTTAATAGTAGGTCTACGAATAATCATTCTTTTTTCTTTAGTACCTCCAACAGCAAGTTTATTAACTGCATCTTCCATTGTGTAAGCACCCATCTCAATTAATTCCATAATATCAGCAGGTATATCTTTTTCAGTGATATTTACTAATGATTGACCTTCTACTATATCACCTTCAAGAGTTATTTCTGTATAACCCTTCTTAACCTTTAGTATTTTGTCAATAAACTTCTTAGTGTTTTCTGGATTCTTTTTATCTACTTCTAGGTCAAAAATCTTACTAAAAGCAATATTCTGTTTAACTAATTTGTCGTTATATTCTTTTATATAATCAACTATTCTAACTTTAATAGGATATAACGCTTTATCCTTATCTAACTTGCCAACACAATCTTTATTAATTAATACAGTTTGTGTAAACGTTGCCTTATACCTAGATGAATCGTCTACTTTTGATAAGAATATACTCTTAATTTCTTTTGATGCTTGAGTAACATCATTATAAGTTTTATATTTAAACTCACCCTTAACATTAATAACCATTCCACTTTCAAGATGCTCTTTTACATATTCAATTGCATCATATGCTGATAAAAATTTCTTAGCATATACTTTATCTTTCTTATCTTTTTCTAATCCAACAGTTATAAAGCATTTTTCACCTAGCGTTTCAAGTATATCTTCATCAAATCTGTCTTCCCAAGCTATTGTAAATCTGTTTTCAAAATCATCTACATCTTTGTCATTGTTATTCTTTTTCTTACCATGAACATATAATACATTCTCTCTATCTGAGCCATATCCACCCATTAAGTCAGCATAGACTACATTACCATTTCCACAATCAACACCTAAGTTTAATTGATTCCAAATCCAATCTGACTTCTTGGAAGTTTCATCAATCTTAAATGTAAAATCTGTAATCTTAGCTTCACCTATAAACTGAAATAGTGATTGACCTTTCTTTAGTGGTTTTTTTACTTCTTGTTTAGCCATTATATATGTATCCTCCTAATATTCTATTATTATTTTTATAGTTATCATTCTTTATATTGCATTGTTCCTTATAATTCAGTATATTTTATTTTAATAGGTGGACTTTTAGCTCTACGGATAACTTTACGTATGCCCTTCTTGAACTTTATACTTATCAACTCCTTATAATTATTTTAAAATTTCAATATTCTATCCTAACACAACTCTAACCATCTAATGCTAAAATTATAATCACTACCTACTAAATAGTAACTAGCATCACTATCAGTACCAAAATACCTATCCACAATAAATTCTTTATCAAACATTTCATTTAACTCATATTGAGGTATTCCAGATTCATACTGTGTTGTAGTTGTTTTAACTTTTACTTTTTCTCCAACTTCGATTAATTCCATAATATCTCCCTCTTAATTAACCATATAATCTTTTATATCACTAGCTCTCCTATGTCTAGCCATTTGAACGTTTACATCAGCCTTAAATCTGCCTTCTTTATTCTGTATTACCTGTCTCATCTTATGTACTGATATAATTGATAAATCCATAATATGTAAATCCTTTAAATCTTTTGCACCAAGTTCTTCACAACACTTCAAATACAATGTCGTATCATTTGCTCTAGTCTCTGGATAATATTCTAATGTGTGTTCTACAAGGTCTTTAATTGTATTTAGGTGATTGGTTATTGAATTTATTGTAGTCGTATTTGTGTTTGTGTTAATGTTTGTAACCTCCTTATTCATTTAGTTTTATATTTCTCTTTTATATTTTTTATAATTTAAAGTGAAATTCTCCGCACTCAATCCCTACAGCCATCTTTCAAACTGAGCTAAGTCATAGATGGATACGATTTTTTCATCACTTAGGGACTTTCCCTATCTATTGTATTAAACTTCAACCACTTCATCAGTAACTAATTGACATTGTAATTTTGTATTCTTTATATTTGTTCTCACTATGTAATATTGATTCAAATGTTTATAATATGGATAACCAAACATATTTGCCTCAATCATTAAATGCTCATTTGTTACTGCTTCATTCTTTAGTATGTAATTGCTATTAATTCTTCTTATCATATGTATCTCCTATATAACGTCAAATCTATATGTAGAATTTTCTGTATACACCCAAATTCCTCCATCTGTCTCTTCAAACTTTTCTACGTATGAAGTTCTCATTGCTTTACCTTTTAATTCTTCTGAATCATACTCAAACCACATTGGAGTATTTATTTCTAAATAGGATATTAAACCAGTTCTACCTATTGTATGTTGAGCAGATTCTTTTGGAGTCTTTGCATCCTTTTCATAAACAGCACCTATTATGTATCTTTGTTGCATGTTTTCCTCCTTACTATTTTTATATTATTTGTTATTACTTATTAAGTATATCACAGATTTGTAGCGTGTCAATATGTAGTTTTATAGTTTTTATTCTTCATCTAACAAATATTTATAACTATATAATTCTTCATTTAATTCATCCGCCCAAGTAATTAAATCATCAATTTTTACATTTTCAGATACAAAAATTGAATATTCATGTATTGCTCTACTTAATTCTTGTATTCTTAATAATTTATGTATTCTTTTAGGGGTTACACCCAATGGTGGTTTATTCATCAAAATAATTTCCTCCTTTTCCTATAAAATCTCCATACTGAAGTTATTTTATAATCAACAATGGGATGATATAGAGAGGAATTACCAGAGTAACCCATTTTCTATAGTCCCATTGTTGTTCTCATTTATTATTCTTCCTCTTCAATATCCTCTTCAACATTCCTATTTAACCAATCACAATACTTCTTACATTCTTCTTTTGAACTAAACAACGTGTCATCAAGGTCTGAAGCCACCGATTCATCAAATACATTAACAAGTTGAGTAAATTCCAGTTTGTTCCATCTATAATCATCGCCACTTCTATCTTGATATTTTGGAGTAATACCAAATTTCTTTTCATAACTGTCTGATTTATATAAGTTTAATATTTGTATTACAGAATGTTTAGGTACATAATAAGCATAATTTTTCAAACATAAACAATCTTTTTGTACAATATCACCTTTTAGAGAAGTATATGTAACCTTTCTATTTTCGTCACAATCTTTACATTTTCTTTTCATTTTATATGTATGTACTGCATAATATCCACTATATTGCTCTTCAAATGGTTTTAATAATTCTGAAAACTTCTTACGGTAGAAGTTACTTTCTAGGCTACTTTCTAATGTCTTTTCTCTAGCATCTAACACCCTTTGTTTTTGCTCTACTTGATTTTGTGAATCTCTTAATTTTTTATTTTCCTCTTTAAGCCTTGTATTCTCAGATTTAGTATTTTCTATACTAGACTTAACACTGTCTAATAAAGCATCCTTCATTTTCTGTTGATACTCTATTAGTATCTCATCGGCTACAGTTGGTTCGTAATATGGTTCATTGTTGTAATCATCTTCGTAAAACATTATTTATCTTTCCTCCCTAATAATATTATTTATTTAATATATCTTATCACTTAACCTATCAACTAATTCATATATTTCTTTTATTTCTGACAGAGCAGTAAGTGGTTCTAGTTTGTCTTTTATCTCATTTAGATAACATTCTATATCATTAATAGTGTCTTTTGCATCTTCTAGTGTTATATAAGTTATTCCATCAAAATCTATACTATCTCGCTCTAAGTCTTTTCTAAATTCACCTTTTGACAATTGATTTCTCCTTTCTTTTTATATGTTTATATTAATTATGTATCAGATAGTAGAGAAGGGAATTAACCCTTTCTCCCTATCATTTCATTAAACTGTTGCTCTGTAATTATAGGTACTCCCACTTCTTTAGCTTTTTGATTTTTACCAGACACAGAAGTAATATCACTATTTATTAAATATGCTGTATTCTTTGATACACTTCCTGATAACTTCCCATTGAGTGAAATTATTAAGTCCCCTAATTCATTCCTATTCTTATAGGTTGTGACTTCACCAGTAACTACAAACGTTTTACCTGTTAAATCTGTTAGTGTATTATTAACTTTCTTTTCTTCTTGAATAATCTCAAGTTCTTCAATTAAATAAATCCACATTCTTGATTCATTTTTATCCTTATACCATTTATTAATTGACTCACTTGTAATACTACCGAAATCCTCTAATTTACTAAAATTAAATCCAAAACTACAAGCTCTTAAAAATTCTTGTAAATTATTATTAAAATATTTCGCAATTGTTTTACTTGACGAAACACCTATATTTGGTATTCCTAAAGCATATATGAAGCTACTTAATTTAGCTTTTCTTGATTTATCTATGGCTTGAATAAGTTTATTATAACTTCTATCTCCCCAGCCTTCTAATTCAAGGATTTCACACTTATAATCTTCGAGACCGTAAATATCATCAAAATATTGTATAAAACCTTTACTGATAAACAATTCAATTCCTGCTTCAGAGAATCCATCTATATTCATTGCATTCTTTGAACAGAAATGCACAACTTTATTAATCAACTTAGCAGGACAATTATCATTTTCACAGAATAAAAATCTTGCTTCTTTAGGTCTTCTAATAATAATATTACTTTCACATGAAGGACAATGCATATCTATTTTATAAGCACCAGAACGAGTTAGGTTATCTTCTATTTGAGGAATTACTGCATTGGCTCGATAAACCGTAACTATATCTCCTACACCTAATTCTAGTTCTTCAAATATATCATAATTGTGTAAACTTGCCCTTGATACTTCTACTCCATCAATATTAGTAGTATCAAATAATCCTGTAATTGAAACCATTCCTGTACGAGTAGTATTTAATTCTACCCCTCTAAATATTGTTTCATTTGTTTCATCAATCCACTTGAGAGCAAACATATTTTTGGTATGATGTCCTGTAAGACCTTGCATTTTACCATATATTATATCATTAAATTCAAATATCAATCCATCTGTCAGATAATCAAGTGTTTCAATTTGTCTTTTAAAATAACCAATTGCATTATTTATATTGTTATTAGTAACATCTACACTTTCAACTACATCAAATCCTAAAGATTTTAAAAATTCAAACTGTAGATTTTTATATAGGATATAATTATCACACTTTACAATTCCAAATGTTATAAATATAAGATTTCTATTCTTCGTAATTGTAGCATCTAATTGTCTTACGCTTCCTGCTGCCAAATTTCTAGGACTTGAATAAGGCTCTTCGCCTTTAGCTATTAATTCAGCATTTATTCTTTCAAAATCTTTAAATGTAACTAATCCTTCTCCACGAATTTCAAGATAGTTTTTATATTCTATTGTTAAAGGAATATTAGTAAAAGTTCTTACGGTGTGTGTTACATCCTCGCCGATATCACCCCCACCACGTGTAATTGCTTGTAGAAACTTACCATCAATGTATTTTAATACCAACGTTAAACCGTCTAACTTCCATGATAATACACAATTTTGATTGCCCATGAATTTAATTACATCAGTTATATCTTTTGATTTCTCTGCTGATAACATAGGTTCTGTATGTTGTACTTTTGTTAGACTATCTATTATTTCACCTTGAACCTTTTGAGTTGGTGATGAAGACATAATATAGTTTGTTTGTTGCTCAAGTGTTTCTAATTCTGAATATAACTTATCATATTCTTTATCTGTAATTTCAGGCTTATCTTGAGTGTAATATAATTTACTATGATAATTACAAAGTTTAATTAACTCTTGAATCCTTTTAATATTTTCCATATATATTCCCTCCTTCTTAATAATTGTCATAGTATCTATATAGACTAGACACACTAATATCTCTTTCTATACTACCATCATATATTACATATGTATTGATTAACTTCCCACCTAGTCTTTCTATTTCATTTTTTATCGCATTTCTAGTCTTACCACTGTAAAAACTATCATCTATGAATATATAATCTTCAGTTTTTATTTTGTATTCTAAGTATGTTAAATCTTTTATTTTTATATTCTTTCTTAGTCCACCACTTACAACTATAATATTGGGATGGCTACTAAACAAATTCTTAAAGAATACACCGAATTTACCAGATACTATTATATTCTTTCTATCATGTTTTATAGAGTCAAATAAATCATATACTACTGGTATTTCTTGTATTGTTTTATCAAGATGGTCAAAGAATTTTTCTCCGCCTTTATGTTGCTCTAAACATTGTCTTACTATTTCGTCTAATAAATTCAAATGTATTCCTCCTTTTATATAAATTATATCATAGATATTTAGCGTGTCAATGCGTAATTTTATATTATTTGTTTATAATACTATATTAATTCCACAAAATCAGATGCTTTTACTATTTCAAGTAACAAATCAAATTTACTATTTCTTAATTCTTCTACTTGCAAAATCACATATTGAGAACTTTCAATCACTCCCATATTTGTATTTGCAAAGTTTGAATCATGATGCACTTTAACTATTTTACTTTTGGGGTGAGACTTTACCATTCTTATGTCTCCTTTCTTATTTAGTCCACAAGTAATCTAAAAAATCTATATACTCATTAAGCTTCTCAATAGTAATTCTTTCAAAAGACTTTTCTTCCATTCTAAACTCATATTCACTACTTCTTATAAAGTCTAAATAATTTTCCACTGGCATTATAACTGAAAGAGTATCAAAATTACATCTTTGGTTTAACTTTTCTTGTACTGCTTTATCCATTTACAATCTCCTTACTCATACTCATTAACACATTCAATATCCTTCAATTCTTCTTTAGTCAAAGGCAATACATGTTGTTCTAATATATCAAAACCTCTGAAACTAAAATTATATTTATGTCCACATAAACGACAATACATATGGAATTCCTGACCATTTCCATCTGATTCATAAAATTCTAAAGTGCCATCATCATTAATATAATATTCAGTATAAGTATTATCTTCAATCTTTAATACTAGCCTATTATCATCTTCATTTTCTTTATAATACTTAATACAGTCTATATTCTTACATTTGAATTTTTTATTTATTTTCATAATTTCCTCCTTTTTCTAACTAATTTCAAACTTATAACGCTCATCGCTATCATCTGAATAGCTTTCAATATCACATATATCTTTACTCATGACCTGTTCAAAACTTACGTCATAATTTTTAATAATAAAGGTTTTAGCTTCTCCTATGTTTTTAAAATCTTGTACGGCTACTTCTTTATCATCATAATCTTTTACAATTAATCTAATACCACTTAAAGTAATGTCTAACAAACTAATAATCTCTTTTACTTCAGCAACATTAGACCATTTTCTCAAAACAATATCAAAATCTTTGTTCTTTTTTAAATCTTGAATTTCTGACTCTTCAAGTAATTTAACACAATTCAAAGCAATATCATGTAAACCGCAATCTAACAACGCTATTATTACTTTAGTTTTATAATAATCATACTGTTTAAAATATTTAACTAAACCATTTTCAAGTAAATATCTTATATTTGTTTTAGATGCTGTACTAGTATCTTTTCTGTTGAAATTACTTTTTATTGTATTGTCATAATCATTGCTAAGTATTATATCTTTTAGTGAAATTTCAAATTCTGTAAATGTTTCTTTTATGTATTTAAAGTAGTCATACAATCTTATGTCATAACCTTCGTTTGCATATGAAAGATTCTCAAACATCTGAGATGAAAAATCCTCAAGTAATCTATCATTATACATTTCTTGAAATACCTCTTCTTTGTTTGCAAATTTCTTGACAACATCAAACTCTGAAACCTCATAAATTACCCTTGTTAAATAACTATAATTATTTCTTACTTCGTTTGAAGCCAATGGTTTAATTTTATATATTATATAATTATCATAATCATATAAATAAGTTGTAAATGAAGAGTTATATATAGTGTCTAATGTAAATTTACAATTATATAAGTTACAATATCCAGAGTCTAATTGTTTAATTGTATCTTGTTGTTGTTTTAAGTTTTTATTTTTTTCTTTTAGTTCATCTGCTGACAACTTTTTCTTATCTTTCTGTGGTTTAAAATGATTTTCTCCATATTTACACAAAGTCAAATAACAATTTTCAAGTGGTACTTTTACATTATATTTTTCTAGTGGTAATGAGTAAAAAGCCATTTATAATAACCTCCCCTGTTTATCATACGTAGTGTACTTATTTTTATTTTCTTCTTTCTTTTGTTCTAAAGTGAATAATTTTATCTTTAGTCTATTATTTAAATATGTAATATAGGCTTCAACCTCTAGTAGTATTAAGAATATTATAAAGAAAGTTAATATTGGATGCTCAAAACACCATTCTTTCATATTTACTTCTCCTTTTTATTATCAGTGCAATAGAAACCGCCACCTGTAAAAATTGTACCGATAGGCGTATATACTCTATCAGATGTAGCACTACAGTTTGGGCATTGTTCCACTTCACTATATTCAGATAGTTTTCTATCTACCTCAAAACAACCACATCTATAGGGACATTTATAACGATATGTAGGCATATATTTATACCTCCTATTTCTCTTTAACTGGAAATGTTTTATCTAATAAGATATTCATTTCTCTATAAATTTTTAAGAATTCATCTAAAGAAACTTCTTCTCTCTTCTTTACCTCATCTTCAACCATTACTTCATGTAGTCTAAAGAATGCCGACTTATAATCAGAACGGAAGCATTTTAATACATTTACCCACTTTTTATATTCCTCTCCTATTTTAACTCCTTTGTTATCTTCATCATCTTTTTCGTCTTTTGTTCTTATTTTAATTATTAACCTTTGAATAATTTTATTGCGACCATCCGATTCATCTATCCTATATGTATCCGTGATATTGATAATTGCTTTTGGTGTTTCGACCGTAAACCCCTTTTCTCTACCTCTTGTTTTCTTAGTTTGTTCTTTTTCAATATCTATATCTTCTTCTTGAACTTCATTATTAACTTTTTCTTTAACAGGTTTGGTATCCTTTTTTATATCTTTCTTTTGTTGTGTAGTATTTTTATTTATTTCAACTTTTGCCTTTGCCATATATTTACCTCCATATAATTTTATATTTATTCTATATTTTATTATCTACTTGCTTTTAACTAGGTTAACATCTGCAATTCTACCTTCAGAAACCTTAATACTGACAATATCTCCAGTTTCAATTTCTAAGAAGTCATATTTGCCGATTGCTCCAAGTGTCATACTCTCTTCATTTATGTATATTGTCTTGGTTGTATTACCTACTGAAGCAGTTACCTTATCACTATCTATTAATATTATTGTTGCTTGATATTCTCCTTTGAGAGATTGTTGTGTGCAGGATGCTAGGGTTAGTGTTGTTAGTATTAAGGTTATTACTAGAATTATCGTTATTAGTTTTTTCATTATTTTTATATTCTCCTTTTTTATTATAATAAAGTTTCTAAATCTTCTATTATTTTAATTGTATTTACTAAATCTTCACTAAATCCAGATGCTCTTAAAAACAATTTAAATTCATCTACTAGCAATTCAAAATCTGAATAATCTTCTATACACGCTGTTGTTAATGTTTTAGTCGTTAATGATTCTTGACCAAATTCATCTGTATATGAAAAACTTATTTTTAACATTTTTTCTTCCATTTTTATATCTCCTTTTCCTGATTATTTCTCACTATCTCAAGTTGATTTTCTACATATTGCAAGTGCCTTTTTATCTCTAATATTTTTTCTTCTCCACAACATTCATCATCAGCTAAAAACTTATCAAGTAAATAACAAGATTCAAATCTATCTGATTCTAAATAATTAGGGCATTTGCTTTTAATACACTTCATATATTACCTCCAAACTTGTCTTTTATTATAAATTAGTCCTCTTCATCTTCATCATCGGTTGAATACTTGCAAAAATCTTCATCTCCTTCTAATATTTCTATAAACGCATTTTCAATAACTGATGCTTCAATAAATTTTACTTTCTTTAAACCATTGCCTCCAGTTAATAAATTTTTTAAATTGGACATCATCTAATTTCTTAATATCCTCAACCCAAAATTCTTTATTGCTAGGTATATGTATATATCTATCTCCTGCGTATTCAAAATTATTTTCTTTGAGAACTTTTATTCTTTTATCCCAATCCATACAAATCTCCCTTCACATAATTACTTGTATGTTGTCATAGTGTTATTTGCTTCGCTATATTCTTGAATTGTGCAACTAAACTATTTTGCTAATTTTTTCATTTGCTATGTTGTAGTAACTTTCGTCTAATTCAATTCCTATAAAGTTTCTATTAATATTTATACAGGTCAACAACGTACTTCTCCCTCTTTTTCTTGCGTAATAACAAAACCTTTTATTTGTTCGAGTGTGAGTTCTCTGCCAAACATTTCAATCATTTTATCACCCCTTATATCGCAATATAATATATTTAGATAAATTAGCAAGTGCCTTTCTGTATTTTTCATTTTCTTCTATACAGGCAATTGCTGTTTCTAGTATGTCTTGCATTAATACACTGTTCATACTCCCATTCAAATCATTTATCTTGTTCTTTCGTAGGTATAATTCTAAATCTTTTTTGGTTTTCATATTACTAACCTCCCGCGTTATATATTCATAGTGTTCTTGATATGTGCATCAAGTATTTGAAAAATAAAATTATATTATATCCAAATACTTGAATACGATTTTTATGTCCTATATATCCAATAACTACTAATCCGTTAATACTGTTACACATATAAGCACCTCCATGTCCGTCTATCTTTTTGGTAATCCATTCATCATCGATATGTTTTTTCATAATTCTCCAACTTTCATTACTTCGCGTTATATATTCATAGTGTTCTTGATATGTGCAACTATTCTATCCATTCCAAATTAAGCAATGCCTTTTTCGCCCTTTCAAGGAACTCCTTGCCAACATACAGATTATGTTTCCCGTTTTCGTCTAACGGTTCAGACTCAAAAGCCTTAATTTGTTTTGATATAAAATCAAATCCTGCTTTACTCTTGATTTTTAATTCTTCATTTCTTCTATCCAATTCTGCTATTGTTGCAATTAAACTTAAAACAGTTGTATTCGCCCAATTGAATTGTGTTTCGGCTCTCGCTTTTATTTCTTGAATTTGTTTGTCTGTAAATATTATTTCACTCATTTTAAACCTCACTTTCTGCAAATTAATGTTACGATTCAACTTTCCCGCTCAAGATAGACAGCCATTCCTCATTAGGATTTAACCACTCGCCCGCATTGACATAAAATTGAATGTGCAATCCAAGGTCTGCGTGCTTATCATAGTGTACTTCACCATCAAATACCCTAAATGTATGTTGTCCTCTAAACTCCCTTGTATCAGTATTAAAATGTAACTCGTAAACCAAACTAATTTCATGTCCTCTTGCTACTTCAATTGCTTTTTTCAATGCATCATCAAATTTGTCATATAAGAAATAATCGAACTCACCATTTAACGTTACTAAGTATTCAAACAATGGTTTTTCTGTCTTTTTCAGCATTGGGTATTTCACATTTTCACCTTCTTTTTATTACGTAGTTTTATTCAGATAGTGACACTATTTTCTTGAAATGTGTAGCATTATTTTAATAAAATTAAATTCTTTAACATAGTTAATCTCCTTTCTATATTTCCTCCAAATACCTATACCAAGGCAATTTTAATAAAAACTATCTTCAAATTGACTACAAATATCATCTGCTAAAGACTTAGCACCTTCCGCAATCTTATCATCTGTCATTATTTCTTTATTTTTATCAATAACCTCAAACCACAACTTATCACCATATCCATATAAAGAACATTCATCACCATAAAAATTTAATATATAAAATCCATATTGGCTATCGGTATAAGAATCACATTTGCAACCAGTTTTATATTTGCCAAACTTAACTTCTCTAGTTACCCAATCTTTCCATATACTTTTTACTTTACTACCTTCTATGACTTTTTATTGTTTTGGTCTAGTAGGTTTGTGTCTCTCATTTATATTCTCCTTTCTTAATTTTCACTCCTTTGATGGTCTTTTTATTTATTTTTATATTTATTCATAAAATAAAACTGTGGTATTACTATTAAAAAGAGTATCCAGAAACGTTGTGTATAGACACTTACTATGAATATCGCCATTAGGATAAAAGCACCTATAAGCATATCTCTTAGAAAAATCCAGTTCTTATTTTTAATATCGGTATACACTATGCTAAATAATATTACAAAAATCATTAGTGTATTTACTATAGGAATAATAGGTATATAATATATTTCTTTCAAAACTTGCTTAAAAGTCTTTTGTTTACTAACTGGCATATACCATGCCATAATACATATCATAAATGATAGTAGATACATGAATAACCACGTTGTTATTAAATTTAACAATATTTTATTCCTCCTATAAATGTCTATTTTTATAAAACTTATAATCTAATCTAAGCATCAGTCTAAGTGTTTTAAAGGCATTTTCTTCAGAACTTCCAATTCTTATCATATATGTAATAAATCTTGAAATTAGTGATTCACAAGTAACTAAACTACCTATAACAACACCTAATAATATCCACCATATAAACAAATTCTTCCTCCTTTATTTCACGACCAAATTGTTCTTCTATCTAAATTGAATTACTGATACCAATAATTAAAAATCCTAAGAATAAATCATTTGACATACCTAATGTTAATCCAATTCTAAATTCATCAGTAGTTCCAATATAAGTAACCCAATTTCTAGTAATCCATTTTTCTAACCAAAACTTTTTCATTATTTATCCTCCTTTAAACAATCATATATGTCCTCATTATGTATTTTCTGACACCCACAACTTTTTGTATGATTATTCTTTAAATCTGCACCACGAACAAAAACTTCTTTATCACTTCCACAATCACACTTGCATAGCCATATACTTTTGCCTAAATATTTCATTGCTGTTAAATGATTAAATTTTAATCCTGTTAAATCAATTAATTTACCCACGTAAATCCTCCTTAATAAGTCTTGAAATAATCTTCCATATTTTTATGTTTAAATCTATCTTTCCAATTAGGTAAATCTTGCATCTCAGGCATATACTTTTCAAAGTGCATTACTGCAAAAGCATTCCATACAACAGCAGCCGAATGGTCTTCGTCATCCCAACCATCTATTAATTTAGTTAAATGTCTCATACCACTATCAACACATCTTGAAATAGGCATCCCTTTTTCCCAATTTCTATCACTGTATTTATATGAGCCTAATTCTCCCCATTTTGCAAGTCTTATCAATCCTTTCGGTGATAGTAAATCATATCTACCTAGTTTATTTATTAATTCATATTTTGTTATTTTTATTGTAGATTCTGTTTCTATAATCTGAATATAGTTTAAAATATTAGCTCCTACACCAGCTATAAAATCCTCTGTGCTATTACCACTTATATATTCAACATAGCAATAGAAAGCTTCATTTAAATAATCTTCTTTACTTTTAGTTGAATATTCTTCAATATGTTTTTCTATGTATTTTGCAGTTCTTCTTAATCCCTCTGTAGCTATTAAATCAAATCTTCCTTTACCTGTGGTAGTGTCTCTAACTGCTCCTGTACCAAATTCTTGTCTCTCTCCTGAGTCATGCATTTGACCATCAATCATTCTGTTCTATTCCTCCTTTAATTTCTTTTTAATATAATAATATTTGCTTTAGTTAAACCGAAATCCATAGCCTTTTGTGAAACTTTTTCACCTGTATCTTCCATAAAGAAGTCTATCTTATTACCTTTGATTAATCTTCCTGTATCTTCGGCGTGATATATTCCTGAAAAGTTTTTATATTCTTCATTAGTAAACTGAATATAAACTTTACTACCTAATGGTATAACACTTGGGTCAACTGCTATTACTCTTGCTGTCTTATATGTATGACCTTTTAAATCAAATCCTGTTCTAGTAATGCCATAACCCCTTGATGTTATTTTCTTTCCACAGCTTTGTACGGATAAATCATAGGCTGACACTGTAAATCCTTCTAATATTTCATATGTATTTTCTTTTACTTGAGCCTTTGGTTTAGGATTATCCATCCACTCTCTCAACTCAACAGGTAAACCATTCCAATTCTCTAAAAACTCATTTTGTTCCTTTGTAAATATGTATATGCTTTTATTACTTTTATATTCTTCGTTCTTTGTATTTTTTAAATTATTCGCATTACCAAACAATATCACAGCTATTAAAATTATTCCTAGTAAACATTCATATAACCTGTATTTATCCACATCATCTTGATACTTTTTCATATGTATAACCTCCGTCAATTTATTATAGTACTTATTGGTGAAAAATCTAATAATTTATATCTCCCATAATTTAATTATAACACCGTTAATTTATATGTCAATACCTAGTTTTATATTTTTTGTTTTGTATTATAAATCGTAACAAATGGATTGCTATATCTCGTATAACATTAATCCAATTGCTACTTTTTTATATGTTCTATTGTTTGCTTAATTGTTTTATGTAACTTATGTTATAGCAGACCAAGCTTTTTAAATTTCTTTTCTGTAAGTAGAAACCGTATATGTCAGAGGCATCTAATCCAATATGTATTAATCCTAAGATTCTATCAAATATATGCTGTTCTATTGGTTCAAGAAATAGCTCTTGCAAAGTCATATGGAGTGCCGAGTGACACTCATATTTAATCATTTTATCCATTACACCTAAATATTCATCTGTACTACCCCTACTATCTAATATGTATCTTCTATATTTCCTAAATTGCTGTGCAATATTTCCATCAGCATCATAAAACTTTTCATAAAACACTTTAAGTCTTTCTGTTGTGTTACAAAGTAAGTTTGCTAACTTGATAAAATAGTAGCTGTGAAGCTCTAGGATGCCTTTAAAGACATTTTGGGGATATATATAGTTATAATAGTATAATACTTTGTTGTTTTTAAGACCTAATATCTCATCATTTAATCCTAATTCAAATATAAACCTATTAACCTCTGCAACCATTTCTTGAGCAGATAACTTAGTGTTTTCCTTCATGTTTTTCTCTCCTTTACATTATAATTTGGTGTTGTAAATTTTTGTCGAAAACTTTTGTTTGTATTATAAAGAGAAAAACATTATAATGATTTGTAGGCAAAAGTCGTGAACTCGGCAAAAGACACACGATTGCTACAGAGGCTAGAGGAAACTCTAGCTTTTTGTTTTTCTCAAACTTTTTTGTTAATTGTTTTTTAATTAAATATGTAGAACATTTTATTTTATATCTCTTATTTTATATCTCTTATTTTATATCTCTTATTTTATTACCTCAACAAGAACACTCGTGACTTCAGTCATGAGATGAATTGTTGACAATCTATAATCCATGATTTTCTAGCCTGTATTCTTTCCATTTTACTAAACTTAGGAATAGGTTTTAAATTAATCTTATTTCCTTGAATATCCATTAAAATTGCATAACCTGTAGACATTCTCCCCTTGATAAAATATTCATTACCCAAATACCTCACCTTATCAAACTTTCTAAAACCTTTAATTTTACCTGTGTTGATTCGTTGCTCACTTCTAATGCCTTTCGTTTGCTGACAATCACCATCGGAAACACACTTTTTTAACAATATTATATTGTTTTTAAATTGAATTTCATTCCCTTGACTTGCAATAACTACAGCATCCATGTAATGCTCTTTAGGCAAGTTCAATAATTGTCTATGTTCTTTGGTTATAAATCCAAAGGTTTCTTCCGCATTGGGTAATAACTTCAATAATTGAGTTCTTATGCTATTCATTTGAGTAGCATGTTTTAATTGCCCTTTGATTTTTCCACCTTTTAAAGTAATATTTCCTTCATGTAAATTATCATGACAGGTTTTACATAAAGTTATCAAATTACTTTCTTCATCTGAACCTCCATTTCTTCTAAAGGTTATATGATGTACTTCAAGTTTACTATTCTTATTTTTATCTTTACAATGTTGACAGGTGTAATTATCTCTATTTAATACATATGCCTTAGTATTAGCAAATCCATAATTAATGCCTTTTTGATATAACCACTTATTCCATAATACACTAGGATTCTTTAAAGCATGTGTATCAAATGTAGCAGTTTCTAATATTACTTTTGTAATAGGCAATATTGATTTTACAAAATTAATTTCCTTTAAATGGCTGTTTATTTTACTATTCATTGTGGGAGAAAATCTGTCCTTTTTAATTGAATTTTTTCTGTTCAACCATCTTGCTTTTCTGTATCTGGTTTTCCTATTACGTCTATTTCTGCGATATTTAGAACGTCTTGTCATCTTGTCTGAAATATCATTTCTAATTTCAACTTGCGACATATAAACAACATTACCATTATCTTTAACTGCCGAACTACCAATTTTACTACTTCCAGTATCAATGCCTAATATAATATTTTGAGTGTAGTTTGTAGTTTGATAAAGAAGTTTAATAGTAAAGGGTATTCTTCTAATACATTTAGCTTTGCATTGTTTGAGCAGTAATCTTGCAATCGCTGATGAACAAGGCATCAATGGTGTGCCATCATAATTAATTACATAAACCATATAATCAACTCCTGATAAATTCTCTACATTACTGTAGGATGTGCGTATCTTATTACTATTACCATAATAAGAATTCGTCTTCATCTCGACAAAGATAATTAGGCTTTTGCACTTATATCACCGAACCTTACCTTAGTTCTACTTAAATATAAGTGATAGAGCAACGGTCTGATGCGTCAACCATAGGTATCATGACCTAACTATCGTAGTATCCGTTTCTGGGTACTGAATCTGGTGAACTTAGCATTAGATGCCTACGACTTTAGTCGTGGGTAGTTCAAATCCGTACAATGTATGTTCGTTTGCTATAATAATAACACTATTATGTTAATTAATATAGTAAAACCATATTGCATAATTCAACATAATTCGACATATTTTTCATATACAAATGTTAGTTATATTCACAATATACTTAATTTATCAATATTATAGAATGTATGTTCGTATTTATAGTATATTACTTATTGTATTTATTCGCAAGGTATTTATGGAAATTAAGGTAATATTTTTTATATCTTTTATCAAATATTATTGACATTATGCATTAATTTGATAATTAAGCCACTTTCCTTTTATTGATTTATAATATAATCTTTTTATGGCTTTCTTTCTAATTCGCCATGATTTAGAATGTATTGATATATTTGTTAATCTTATTTCTTGTTTTACTGTTAAATATGACATGTTTTATTCCTCCGTTGAACTGCCTTCCAAATATCGTTTTTTTCTAAACTTCATCTTTATCCCATATGTCTTTTCTTACAAACAAACTATCCCAATTCAAACCAAAATCTTCAGAGTTACATTCATTTTCAAAATCACTACGAACATTATCAAAATAATCGTCCATATCACTCCAGCTATTACTATACTCAAACATATACTTATATTGTTGACCATCTGTTGTTTCAACTAATCCTGCTACGCTATGAAAGACCCCTATACCATATTCAAATGTGCTTATTGATTTAATCTCCATTTTTGCTTCCTCCTAATATAATTGACTTTCGACAGTATCCCGATTCTATAGACATTTCTGATTGTTACAACCATTGGAAATACTATATCTCCGATTTTTGGTTTTTCATTAATTCAGCAATCCTTTTGGTTTGTTCTTCATTCATAAGCCATAACTTTTTAGGAACTAGATTATTTTGTGAAATACTTTCAATATAATATTTTATTCCCTTGTATTCAGCCATAACGCCATATACATATCCTCCAGTTTCTTTTACAACTTTGGACTTTAGTATATTTACAATTTCTACAGGCTGTTTGGATTTAAGTGTAAAATCCTTATATTGTTCATCATCGGCACTAAAATTCAATATACCTCTCACCCGTTTACCGTTATCAACGTGTGCTATGTCTCCAATATTAAATTCTGAATTCATATATTTTCCACCTCTCAAATTTTATTACGTTCCTCTACAACCTTAAGATGTTTATTTGTCTATATTTATAGCCATGTTTTTAGGATTATACTCCATTACGCAATATGGGTAATAATCGTCTGTATTTGCAGTGCCTATCGCTAATACAAGTTTATTAGTGGTTGTGTCCCACATTTCTAATACATCATTAGTATAGTAGGTTTCACTAGCTTTCATTTTGCAATATACTTCTACGGATGGTAAAGCATTTTTTATTATTTGTTCTGTTTCTTCTAACTCGTTCATATAACTTCTATATCCATCACCAGGATCTTCAATTGCCTTATATTTCTTATTGTCTAACCCAAATATGATAAAATTTCTATCCCCTTCACAATCTTCATATTCTATATAGGCTTCATTTCCTTGTTCCACTCCTGTTAATAAGTGTATTCCTTGTAAATCTGATAATTGCATAATTTATACCCTTCCTTTCAATACTTTTTATTTCTCCTTATATAATACTATAGGTTACACTATAATTTTTAAGTAAACTTCATCTAATATATCATCATCACTTTTCATTTCTGACGGATTACCTTTAAATCTTACTCCTGCTTTTACCAACGCATCGAACTCATTTTCCTTCTGTAGTAAATCATAATACCTTATAGCAGGTATTTTCACCATCTTATCTATCATTACCCCTTACACCCTCCCTTGTTCCTATCCTCTACAGTTGTTTTGGTTGAATGTGAAAAATTTTGTTTGTATTGCACTTTCCATATATAGGTACCTCCTAAATTTAATCTCTTACTTATAATTATATAACACATATTTCCATTGTCAATACCTAAATCAAAATATTTTTATATTAATCATTCTATAATAGACACCGAAAATTATATCTCGATGCCAACTCTTATAAATAATCCTCAATTTTCTGTTTTGTCTGATACCAATAAGTTTCTCCAGTTTCACCATATCTAAAATATTCATTTATTGCGATATAATCTTCTTTCTCTAGTTTATCTTTTCCTAATTCTTCTTTTAATCTCTTAGCATATAAAATTACCCCACTCCACCAAAGATTAGTTATGTTTAAAAATGGTAAATCCATTAATGTAAATATATTACTCATTCTTCTACTTACAAGTTGTCTAGGTATTTTATCCTCTGTGCTTCGTTTTGTGGCTCTGAAAATGTATCCTGTGACTTTGAGTGGGAATGATTTTACACGTGCAGTTGGAGAGGGTTCTCCATTATTAACCTCATATCGTTCTTGATTAATCGCATCAGTAATCAATATAATTGTAGACTCATCTACTTCTAATGTTCTAATGACTTCATCATTTTCATTTCTTAAATCAATCTTTTTAGATATTGTGTGACAATCTTCAATTCTTAAATTTGATAATTCTATCACTGTTAATCCTAGTGTAGTTAATTTGATTAGTAACGCATCTTGAGCATTAGCACAAAACTCTATTATGTCATCTAGGTCTGCTTGATTAGTAATGTGTTTATTGGCTTGCGCTACTTTATTAACATATTTACTATATTGACTTTCTCCACCTCTAAACATTTCAGATACCCAATTAACCTTACTCTTTACATAGCCATTTTCCAAACACCATTGTACATATTGTTCAATTATACTTCTTCGTGTAGCAAATCCAATATCAGATTTTGACCTAAAACCTAAAAACATTCTATCAAAATCTTGAGTATTAAATTCATACATATCTTTTTCAAGTTCAAATTCTGTCTTAGCTGCACTTTGTAAAACATATTTAATATGTTCTTGTGTAGCTTCGGAATCATATGTCTTAACAAATCGTTCTTTTATTTCATTATTATATAAATCAAATGTTCTCATTTTTCTCACTCCTTCCTAAACAAATTTTCTGAAATAGTTAGCTATCTTTTTATAGTTGGTTTTTGATAATTTATGAGTATCAAATTTAAAACTATCAATCCAAATTGAGTTTTCTAAGCTAAAATCTATTTTAGATAATATTTCGTTAAGACGAGTTCGCCAATCTGTGTTATCTTTTAATTCTTTAGACAAGGTAATATAACCAATAAAACTGTATTTATGATTCATAAAACTTTCATTCTTAGTTGTTTTGAAATCTGTAAATATATGAGCTACTTCATTTAAAAATTCTACAATCCATTCGCTTAATACTATTGCATCTCTCTTTGAATTTGTTTTTTCATTCAATTCATATTCATATTTTAAAGAATTAATAAGTGTCTCAAATGTAGTTAAAGAGTCACCATTAATAATATCTGTATTGTGTACTCCAATCTTTCCTCTGAGGTCACTAGAAGGACTTTCATTAACTTTCTTTACTATTATAGTTTCAAGTTGAGTTGTGTCTTTAGATTGAATATAAACCTTACTTATCTCATTATGTTCGTTTTCTTGTTTTATATATTGTATTGCTTTATCAGTATCATAATTTCTAATATAAACACCTGTAATATACTCGACATCAGAATTATCATTGATAGCTGATAACATTCCCATTGAACGATGCATTCCATCAAGTATATCAAGTTCTCCACTATTAATAGTTAAAGTGTGATTCTTAGCATCATAAACAAATTCGTCTGTTCCATCTTGTAATAAATTTAATGTTATATGATTTGTTTCTTGAGTACCATTTAATATATTTTCTTTGATACTTTGTACAGATTCATTGTTAATGTCAATAATCTCTACAAGTTGGTCACGAAATTTAGTTTGTTTAGTTTGTCTTTGTGTTTCTCTATTATAAGTAACTAGATTTCTTGCCCACCAATTATTAACTATCTGACATGGTATTGCTGGAGCATCATATATATCGTCTTTTACCTTAAACACACCTTCAATAACTACAGGGAATCCACCCATTTTTATCTTTTCTCTTCTATATGAGTTTCCATCTGTTATTTCAGTTTCATTATACCAAGTTGTAGGATTAATAGTGCGTTCATCTGTATTGTCATGAAATAATTTAGTGAGTAAATATAAAGTAGGATTATCTATTGTCTCAACTGGAATATGACCATCTACTATTCTTAATACATCTCCACTGTAAAATCCTCTTTCGACAAATCCTTCAGTAACTTTACTTATTACATTTTTATTTGCGTTATACTTTTCAAATATGACCAATAACTCTTTTTCAAGCGTTTTTCTATCCTTTTTCACTTAATTCACACCCTTTTTATATTTATCATAATTAAATTATAGTATAATTATATCCTTCATGTCAAGCAATTATACTATTCATTATGTATTAATAGGTGTAAACTTTATATTTATTGTTGGTGCAAATGGAATTTTATAGGTTTAAGTTGCAATTGTTTTGTTTTTATGTACGTTTTTATTTATTTTATTGTTTAAATTATTATGTATTGATAATTGCTCAAATAACTTATCAATTCTTCTTTCTCCACTTCTACGTCTGTCATAGATTGTTTTAGTATCATGTTTGTTTATGTATTCTATCACTTCATTTACATTGATAAATTTGTGGTTGTGCATATGACACATGTGTTTACAAACACCTTTATTTTTATGTTTCAATCTAAAGTGTGTGTCTTCATCTGAAATTATCCAAGTATTAAGTGCTGTTTCTATGTGGATTTGGTCAGGGTATATTTTATAGTTAATGTTATATCTGTTACATAGGCTTTCGACTCTGTTGATGTCAATCATAATGTTTTCACCTCTGTTTCTTATTTTTTTTAATTAGTTTTATATAGTGTGTATAGAGTTAGAGGGGACTTAAAACCCCTCTAGTTTGATTGGTGTTACCTTACTATTACTACAGTAGTTATTTACTGCCTGTATTCTACTTCGTAAATTAACGACAATATTTTCATCCTTTATTTTTACAATAGTTTCATCAAGTTGTTTTATTTGATTTTTTTCTATGTATATTTCACAGAGGGTTTCATAAGCATTATTAAAAAACCACTCTGCATTATTAAAAGAATCATCTTTTGTACTTATTATATTATGTACTTCTGTTAAAAGTTCTTTTATCTTTTCATCATCTTTTTCAATCTTTGCTATATTAAAGTCCATATGAATACGTTCATCTTGCATCTTATTGTTTGTGAAATAGTCACTGCATTGTTTAAAAAACTTTATTGCTTTTTTATCTAATTTCAAAGAATAATAACAATTACCCATTACCCAATTACATTCCATATGTTCTTTAAAATCATTTGTGTAATTTTTACTTTCAGATACATAACTTAAAGCTTTTTTACATTGACCTTTTTTTCTATAACACATTGCAAGTATTAAATTGAAAAACCATAAATTATGATTGTCTTCGGGATAATCATTTTTTATCATTATTAATATTTCATCACATTTTTTTATTGCTTCGTCATATCTATCCTTATTTTTTAATGTAACAACCTCTTCTTGTTCTCTCACAAAATTATCTTTCATCGTGCAATCCTCCATTCTATAAATTTTACATTGCATTTTGCTTTCTATTATCTGTAGATATTTTTATAAATGTTTTTTCTTTTAAAACTTTACTGTAATCATATCCATACTGATTGCAATATGATTGTAATTCTTTAACTAGTCTTATATGCAATCTTGCATCTTCAGGGTCAAAACCATTTATGTGAGCTTCACACTCTACTTTATTAATCCAATTAACTGTATCCTTTATATATTCTAAATCAATTGTTCCTGCTTGAATTTTAACTGCTGTGTCAATTTGTTCCATAATATAATTTGAACATCTTCCGACTTTAGATATTATAAGTTTTTTGTCAATTGTGAAAACCTGTTCCACTAACACTAATGAATCAAATTTAAGTCCTGAATCCTCTAATACTTTTACATGTGTTGGCAGTTTGTTTTTATTAAGATTGGATGTTAATGTTGCTACCCATATTGTTGGAGAAAACCTATTATTCACATTATTGCTTAAAACTACGGCTGGTCTAGGTTTTGATTGTATACTGTGGTCTCTACCACTCTTTATTAATTGGTCGAAATCTACAAATATTAAATCACCCTTTTTAACTTCTAATAATTTTTGTACTTCATTGATTAGATTCTTGTTTGCTACATTGTATGTAGTATGACTGTTAATATTTTGAATGCATGTTGTCATTTAATTTATTCACTCCTTTGTAATAATTTTATATTTTGTGTTTTTTGTTGAATTGGTCTATCTTTGGTTTGTATTATTCTTGTGTTGTGACTTATTACCTTACTTTTTTCTGTTTACCTTCTTGGACTGCTTAGTCATCTTTTTTTTATTGCTTTTCTTCTTTTGCTTTGCCCAAGCTGTTAAGGGAGTATCTTTGTTCATATCTACAATTGTGCATTCCTTATCCCCTAGCTCAACTTCAGCTTCTTCCTCGTGTTCATTTGGTACAAATTGCAAAGCTTCCCCAAACATTTCTTTTAATTCCATTAACTCCTCAGCTGAATTAATACGATATAATTTACCTGTAGCTACATCCATTATTTTCCCTCGCTTTCAATTATTTAATTACATATAGTGACACTATTTTATTGAATTGTGACTTAGCTAAAAGCCTTAAAGTGTTCTGCTAATGTTTCGTTTGACATTTCAATCCAGCCATTCACATCAGATTCTAGTCTAACTTCTCCACCTATAAATCTATAATTTTCATTATCTGGAAGATGCCAAACTGTGCCTTCTTCCACAATCAGATACTCATTATCTAAAGTAAAGCCATCGTCGTCACGTTTTTCTAAAGAAAATCCTTTAATACATTCAAACATTTTTCAAACCTCCTTTCTTACGACATATTTTATTCAGTAGTTGTATCTACTTCTTGAATTGTGCAACTTATCTGCTCATACCTAGTGCCATAGCTGTTGCCCCTAATATCATACCTATTATTAATATCAAAACACCTTCCATTCAATATCCTCCTTCGCATTTTATTCAGATAGTGACACTATTTTATTGTGATGCGACACTATCCTTCATTTGAAACCCTTATTGCAACTTGCTCTAATGCTTCAACTTTATCAAAAGTATCTGTTTCGTAGAAATTAAATAAGTGTATTTGGTTTTCGCCTTTACTTTCGTATATCTGATAAAGTTTTACCGTATACCCCTTGCGACTTATTTCAAGAGATAGATGCAGTTTCACTTCTTTTGCAAGGTCTTTATTTTTAATTGTATTTGTTTCAATCCAAACCCATAAACCACAAAATGTTAATTTATTAAAGTCCAATTTATCCCTCCTATCGTTTTGTTGCCCTTAACAATACGTCGCATTTTATTCAGATAGCGACACTATTTAATTGAAATGTGTATCAATCTTTCATATCTTTGTGGTCATTGCATGATTCGTCTGATTCTGTTTTCTCTTTCAAAACCGGGCAATATCCATATCCATCATCTTTGTCTTGCCAATGTTCACAACTACTACACGTTGTAAATTCATACCTGTATCTTTTCCTTTTCATCCCTTCACTTCCTTATGGCACAGTTTATTCAGATAGTGTCCTTAAAACTGTTTTTGCATATTTAGGAAATACATAAAATGTATCTGGTAAATGATTTTTCATATTAACTCGCCTTCCCTTTCTTAACATTCTTATTCTTATCGACCACAAATTCTAACACTTTTTCAGTATTAATATCTATAAATTTTTCTATCAATGTATCTGATGGTAATTTACCATAATGTTCTTTGTACCATGCTTTGTAGTCTTGTATAGTCATTGTCATATAATTTTTCACTACCTCCTTATTATATTGGCTTAAACTTTAATATATGACCTTGCAGAGCCATCTAGTGACTCATTTGGAGTGTTTACATTAAACTTTTGCTGATAACTTTCCAATGAGTTTTCATCTTTTTGATATTGTAGCCAGTCAGCACTTTCTGATTTGAATGTTCTCATTTTTATTTATTCCTCCTTCTATTTTTATATATTTGATATTATACTACTTAATGGATTTGAATTAGCAACTTTTCTTTGTTGTTCTTTGTCGATATGTGTATAAATTTGCGTAGTTGAAATATTACCATGCCCCAATGCTTCTTTTACTGCAATAATATCCCCACCATATTTATACATTAGCGTAGCTGCTACGTGCCTGAGGGAATGTGTAGAATATTTTTCTGTATCTAATCCTGCTTTCCCTATATAATTTTTAACAAGTGTATAAACTGATTTATCACTAATTCTTTCTTTTATTTCACTTAAAAATAATGCTTTCTCATTTACTTGCGGTCTTACTTTTAAATACTTTTCTATTGCCGATAAACAAGCAGGAGTTAATATTACAGTTCTCTCCTTATTCCCCTTACCTATAACTGTCAATAAATCACCTTTAATATGGTCTATATCAATTAAGGTCATTTCCTTACGTCTTAAACCACAATTAAGAAATATAGTTAATATGGCATAATCACGTTCTTTGTTTCTATTGTGATTATTTTTCTTGTTAACACTATTTAATAACTTTATAGATTCTTCTAAATCAAAATATACAGGTTTTCTTTCAGGTATCTTCGGAGTTTCCATATCCAAAGCAGGATTAACTATAATAACTTTAATCTTTGTTATATACTTAAAAAACTCTCTTATACTTGTTGTCTTTCTTGCTCTAGTGCTTTCAGCTTCTTCTTTGCCTGTTAGATAGTTCATGTAAAATTCTAAGTCTTGATATTCTATTGAATTAAAAAACTCCTTATCAAATGTATTTATGGATGCTGTCAGATTCTTGTTTTCTCGTATATAGTTAAGTAATTGAACATTATCTATCTCATAGCTGTTAATCGTGTTCTGTGACCTTCCTTTTGATTTTAAGGCTAGAAGGAAATTATTGAGTAGACGGTTATTAGTTTTCATTTATTATTCACACCTTTTTATTTTATTATTTTTATAGTTTGTGTCCTTATTATATCATATGATGGATTTATCTGTATAATACTATTTTAGAAACTATTTTGATAATCTTTCAATTGTATTTTTACAAGATTCCTTTTCTCCTTCAGTAGATGCACTATCATTTATTAGTGCCTGAAGCTTTCTAATTTTTCTTTCATTGTTTAATTGTTGTTCTGCTTTAATTAGTCTTTCATAAAGCATTGCACCTTCTATTTCATTGCTCATTATTTTATCTGCTTTAATTATCATTTTTATAGTCTCCTTTCTTATAATTAATTAATGATGGTCATAATATCCTAGTACCCAATTTAGTGTCTGCATCTGTTCTATACAAGCACGTTTAGCCTTATCTTGTAAATTTATATCTGTTATATTTTTTGAATCCTCTAGTTGCCATTTAATCCAATCAATTTCTTTTTTAATTTCTTCTTGGGTTTTCATTGTTGCACTTCCTTTCACCATTTTGTTGAAACTCTTATTTTGACTTACATTACACTTTTATATTTTTTCTGTGTGCTTAATCCACCCCTGATATGTTTTTCCTCAGAATTCATTTCCATTACAATTCCTACTTCTTCAGCCAGTCCACGATTGATTTCTAAAAGTTTTTGTGTTATATCCTTATGAACTGTACTTTTTGATATTCCAAATTTTTTAGCTGTTTCTCTTACTGTTGTTATATTATTGATTATGTACTGAGCTTCTTGTATAATTCTGTTTTCTAAGTATTGTTGATTTCTTGTCATTTGATTTACACTTCCTTTTTATTTTTTTATTTTGCTTTTTAAGGCTTCTATTTACCCTCTACAAAGAAATAACTACCTTGCCTATACTCTAGTATTATACCTGATTTTTCTATTGTTAAGATGCTCTCTAGCGTGTTGTAAGCATCTGTATTCATATTCAAATTTCTCATTACCTTCTGTTATTTCTAATATGAATAATGATTCTGTCATGGCTTTTCACTTCCTTAAATTTATTATCTTATCTAAATACTAACACTCGCTTTCCGTTGTGTCAATACTTTTATAGTTTACTTTCCTTGTATTTTATATAGTATTTTTATATACTTCTATGTATCTATTTAAGTAACTGTCACTATACCAAAATAATTCTTTCCAATAAGTTGTTATATCTGCTGTTACTTTGGCTTTTGAGTAATCAAATGTATCTATGCCTATTACTTTGATTGCGTTCACTGTTATTGCTCCTTTCAGCATTATGGTGTAATTGCTGTTATATGTATTTTAACGTTTATACTGCTTTTGTTTATAATAGCAGTATATTTGTCAAATTGTTATAGAAAGAATTTTATAGCTAGAAACATCATCAATGCCATAGTGACGGCTGTTATAATTATATGTGTTAATTTGCTAAACTCCATCGACTTCATATTGTTAAATGGTTTTATATTGTTTGTCTTTGGTGTTTCAAAATCAATTTGTCTACTGTTTGATGATTGCATGGCTGTTATACTGTTCTGCTATGTTTTGTAATTTATTCCAGTTTATTTTTCTTTTTATTTTTGTTTCTACAGCATCTTTAAACTCATTCAAACTACTATAATTTATGTCTGTATCCAATCTATCTAATACATAATTTATTTCCATATTTGCATCGTATATGGCTGTATACCCATCTATGTCTTTTCTTGAAGTGTCTAATAATGTAATAACTAAACCACCTGTATAATTAATGTAATTTAAAACATATTTATTGTTATATTTCATTTCTTTCCATCCTTTCATATTTACATTATTTTACATGACTTTGAATCTACTGTTTTATAGGCTGTTTACAAAAGGGACATTTTTCTAATTCCCCTTCATAGAATATACTAACAGTTTCACCACAAGAACAGGTTTTGTAAATAAAAAGATTTTCAACTACTTCATTTTTATTATCCATGTTTCACTTCACTCCTAATTATTTATTTCAGTTTCCTGTTTCCTGCTTATCAAATTACTTTAATAATGCAATAATCTCTTCTATTTTTAATATCAATACCTCTTTCTTATCAGGAGTAACATCCACATCTTCAGTTAAATTAATTAACATTCTTTCAATTGTGTTAAGATACTCTGTTTCAGGAGTATATTTCTTATAGCAAACCATATCATTATGAATAACTATCTCAAATGGGTCTCCTTCTCTAATACTCAATGTTCTTCTAATTTCTTTAGGAATAACCACTCTTCCTAAATCGTCAATTCTTCTTATAATTCCAGTTGCTTTCATTTTATATTTCCACCTTTCAATATTTATTTATTTCCGTTTGATTCGTTACACTCATATTACCATATGTTGTTATTTGCTGTCAAGTGGTTTTTGTAATTATTTTTATAGTTTGTTTTCTTTATATTATTATATAAATTCCGTCAACTATTTATACCTTGCTGTTATAGGAAATTTTGAAAAGTCCTTCAACCATTTCAGGCTCGCTGTTATAGTAACTTTTCAAAATCTCAGGGTCTACCACACATCGGCTGTTATAGTGATTTTACCTTTTCTAAACTAAATACCCTATAATATTCTTTGGCTGTCTTGTCTGTAATGCTGTACTTCTTACAGACTTCTGTTATAGACATTTTGTTAAAATCCTTGATGTAATTTTCCTTCGCTGTTATAGTCCATTTTGTGTCCTGCTCTGGTTGTTCTAGTTGCATCGGTTGTATTAGTTCTGTTATATTAATATTTAGAATGTCGGAAATTAGTAAAGCTGGTATAAAGTCAACTTTATATGAATTATAAACTTTTCGTATTTGGTAAATAGTTTGAATTGATAGTTTTGACTGTTCTGCTATATACTGATTTTTAAGTCCAGAGGCATCTATAAAGCGTTTTATATTGGCTTTGATGATATCTTTATCAGTTGAATTATATTGGCTTATAAGGTGAATTAATTGCTTTTGTTGTAGTATATCCATTATTATATATACCCTCCGAATTGCTGTGATTAGTTGTAGTGAGTTTAATTGATTTATGCTATTATGTATAATGTTATTAACTATAATTGCTTAGAATTGATTTAAACGCTTTGTATATTGCTGTATATGGTTATGTAATAAAAATAGCTGATACAATAACCCTATAAAGGCTATCATATCAGCTACAAAGATTTACACTAATTAAAGTAACTTTTGGTTTATGCTGTTTATTAAGTTTTGTATTATCCTGCTATTTCTGATAATTCATTGACTAAATCGTAAATATCACCAGTGTATATTTTGTTTAACTTCTCAAGCTGCTTTTTACACTTTTTATAAATCTTTTCTGCTGTTCGGCTGTCTGAATCGTATCCAAATTCACTACAAAAGTTTTCAAAATTTTCTTTTGCTGATACTGCATCACCTACAAAACAATAAAAAGCATTTAATATGTCATACTCTGAGTTTAATACTGGATTCACTATTGATGCCCAAAATTCAAAAGTTATTTTTTGTTCTGTCTCTGTGTTTGTTACTGTTACCATGTGATTATTAAAATTATCACTTGACCAGTCGGCTTTTTTAGTTCCTTTATAACTTGCTTTGACTTCAAATTGCTTATATGTTGCTTTGTTTGTTTTCTGTTCTGTATGCTCAACTTTGTTATACTTTTCAAATATTGAGGTAATTTCTGTTATTACTTCTTCTGGTAGTGGATTAACTAACCATGCATGACCGTATTTATAATTATTATCTTCATATAATTCAGCTTTTTTTAATGCTTCACATACTGCCGAATATTCGTATTTGTTATTTTGTTCCCACTCTTTTATAAAAGCTTGTTGTTTTTCTGTTCCTGCTTTTAAATCGTTTAGATGCCATTTTTCCCAGATATTTATTATAGTTTGTAAATCTTCCTGAGAAACAAATAACTCTTTATAATTATTAATATCGGCTGTCTCTTCTCTGTTTTGTCCGTTTGTTCCTGTTATTGATAAGCTTTTATATGCTGTTATTGTTTCCAATGTTGTCGTTTGTTTTTCTCTGGTTTCTGATTCTTGATTGATTGTTAATTCTACATACATCTTTTTACTTTTGTTTGAAATTCCTGTGTAAAGCTTTTTGTTGAAAAGTGTTTTTGTGTCATTAAACATATAAACTCCTTAAAATCTACCTGCTATTTCTAGTTCAGGATTTATGATTTTTCCTCTGCTCTGTATTTTCAAGGGCTTGCAACCTTATAACATTGCTGTTATGCTACATTAGAGGAAGGGCAAAAGTCCTTTACTCCTCTATAAATTCCTTCATCATATCATTTAATTCTTCATAACATATTCTAGTTGATATATATTTTATATTGTCTGGTGTTCTGTCTTCCTGCATATAATTAGCTTTTATAAATGCTACATATGGCTTTTTGCCTTTGTATGTTTTCATAAATTCTACTGCTGCTCTATATAGTGGTTCATCGTTATTAATCCACAAACTAATATTCCAAGTCTGTCTGTTTTTCCATCCGTTGTATGTTGTGTCTGCTTTTGTGTTTATGTTTGTATTTGTCATTTTTAAAACTCCTTTTAAAAACAGCGTGCCTGTTAAGGTTCACGGCTTATGTTTTATTAACTATCTTTAGTATAAACCTTTTTATTTAGTATGTCAATACTATTATATGAAGTATTTTAAAAAATATTCAAGTATTTTTATTTACTTTTAGATGCTCCAATACTGATATATAATATTTAAAAATCATCAATAGTAAACCAATTCATAATAGCATTATATACCTTTAGGTTAACGCTAAGATAATTCAAAATAGAATTGTTGATAATTAATATTATATTTTGGTGCTGGCTGCATCCTCCTGTAAATTTAAAACGCTGTAATTGATTGTAATCGATTGTTTAATGATTGTTTAATTTTGAATTTGGATTTTATAGACTGTTATATCACTTCTATTACTTCAAATATTTCTGCATTCCTCAGCATACTAACAAAACAATGTGCATATTCTTTTGTTCTTTGATTTAATGCTATATACTCATTATAGTCATTTTTAGATATATGCACTATATCCTCTTTTTTGGTCATATTGGTATCAATTAACATTTTCCCTATTATTTGATTAAATTTTCTTGGTATTTTGTTATTCATTTTTATACTCTCCTTTTAATATTTATTTTGATAAAATACTTTATTTATTCAATTATTATATAATAACATTGTTTAACTTTACTGTAATAAATTTTATTATCATTTATACTTTGTTGTCTATACTCTGCATCTTTTGGAAGATTTTTAACAGTATGTTTACGAAATGGATTTTGCGATATTTTTTTTATTATCATTTATATATCACTCCTTAATATTTTATTAAAGCTTTGAAAGAGGTATTTCTACCTCTTATTTTAAAATGCTTGATTATGATTTATATAAGCGTGTGCCATACTGTGAAGTTTTGTTCTTGTCGTATAGTCAAATTGCTCTATGTATTGTCTTGTTTGTTCGCTCCAGTATCCTGTGTTATCTAATATTTGTTTTAAGTCTGCTTTAACTTGTTTTGTGATTCTGTTTTTCATGTTTTCGTCTCCTGAATTTTTATATCTTATGTCTATTATATTATAGTATGTTTGGTTTAATGTCAATATATATTTTTATATCATATGTCCTTTAAATTGTCATAAAATAAAAACCTCTTGAATATCTACAAAAGGTTTAAAATGTTTTGACCAAATTGTTATTTCATGGGAACAAAGAAAAAAGGCTTCCCAGCCTTTTAACTATTTATTGCAATATCTTTTTAATCCTTCTTCTCTTGCTTCATCGTTATAAGGTTTTAATAATTCCATTGCTTGTTTATTTGATATTCCCGTGAATTCATTTTCTGATATTTGTTTATTATATTCAACTCCATCTATTATTAAATGTACTCCGCAACCTTGTGTTACAAATAATTTAACTTCATGTTTGGTTAAATAATTAATGTTAGATATAACAGTTTCTAAATATTTTATTGATATTCTATGTTGTTTCATTTTTATTCAGCTCCTTTTAATATGTATTAATTATCTTAATTATAAATCTTAATATAGTATATGTCAACAATTATTTTTATATACATTGTACTTTAAATTAATATTTCAATAAAATACAGATTTTGAGATAAATTTTAGTAAATAAAAAAGGCTTTACGCCTTAATTATTTATTTTTGCATATTCTTCAGATTCCCTTAATTTTTTAATTACAAATTGTTTAATGTCATGTTCATCATTTAAATCATTTGTAATATAGTCGTTAATCATATTATAAATTTCTGATTCTTCAAGTTCAATTTCTTCTGCTAGTTTTATTATTTCTTCTGCATCATTTTCGTAGTTTGTAATATATTCTTTCCACCAGTCAAAATCTTCTTCTACCATTTCATAATTTTCGGTTTCATCATTCCAAAAATCTGATGCTGTTATTAGGTCTGCTGTATATTCTATTCCATTTATACCTATAATAGTCAAATCTTTAATTTCAGAACAAACCGTATTACCCCTTTTACCAATTGTTTTTACTCTAATTTTCATTTTTATTCCTTCTTTCATTTTTTATTTATTTGTTGATTTTACTAATTATAACATATCAATAATTTTATTGTCAATAGTATTTTATGTAGTTTTATATTATTTATGCATGTTTTTAAAATATATTTTTATATAGTTTTTTTGTGTAGATATTATAGATATTTTATATCAATATTAATAGATAAATTATAATTAATTTTATATAATGTATTATATGCCTTTGTAACGTCATAGGATTGATTTTAAGCGTGTTTGGTGATAGTATTTGTGTATAAGGTTTAAAATAAGCTGGTAGAATAAATTATGATGCTTTGTTTTTGTTGTTGTTATACTCTGTTATATGTATTTTTCGCTGATATAGAATAACGTGGCTGTTATAGCGTGGCTGTTATACTGATATTTTAGGAAATAAAAACAGACTCAACTATTTTGTCAAGTCTGTTATAGTGATTCTGTTTATATTTTGCTTATTGTTTTATATATTGGTGTTATTGATATTATTAAATCCTCATAGCTGTTAATGGCTTTTGTTATATATTCTTTTGTTTGTTTCCACGTTTCCATTTTATCAATTTTAAAAGATTGTCTATAATCAGAGCCGTCAAAACTTATATGACTTTTTATAGTTGTATTAAAATTTTCTATAAACCAGTTTATTTTGTTTATGTTTTTTGATGTGCATCTTATAATAAAATATTCTAGTTCATTTTTATATAGATATTTATTCATTTTATACACTCCTTTATATATTATAGTGATTCTGTTATACTATTATTTCACGCTACAATCTTTTTTAAGCTTCTGTTATTGTTATAATACATTTTTTTTATATTATTTTAGAATAATACTTTTATTTTCAAGTTTTGCTATAAATGTTTTGATTATTTCAATTCTAGCATTAATCATATTTTGACTTTCAGAGGTGAATTGTACTTCATCCCTTATATATTCTATCATATCATTGTTTAAAGGTAATATTTTATTGATACTAATATAATTGCATATATCCTTCCAAGTATTTATTAAATAGCTGTTATTATCCAGTATAACGTTATTTTCTGCATCTACTATTATGTCATTGCTTAATACTGATTTTAATATTGTTTTGATTCTGGTTATTGTATTTGAATCTATGAAGTTGTAATGATAGTAATTAGCGTACTCGATTTTATAGGCATCTAAAATGTTTTTTATTTCTGTTTTTGTCAATGTGATTCACTCCTTTATATTTGATATCTAAATACTATTATACTCCTATTATATTCAATTGCAATAGTATTATTCAAATATTTTTATATTATTTGTGATTTATTTTTTTGTACTATATATAGGTAGAGATTTATTAATTAGCTCTTAACTACTGATATTAGATTGATATTAGATATATTTTATGCATTATATTAGCTAATTACTAATATTTGATTATATACGCTGTAAGTATTGCAATATAAGGATTCCTTTTATTTTTGTGAATTAGTGTTAGTATACTAGATAATAGGTTTAATCGGTTTAAAGGCATCCTGGAGCGTTATGGAGGTATGTTGGAGTTTGTAATTTTATAGTTATTGTTGGTGATTGTTTATGCAGTGGATGTATAAAATTGTGAGATGCATTATAATTTTAGGCAAAGAAAAAAGCCCTAATTTAAAGGCTTTTCAAATTCTAAATAATAATCATTCATATCTTTTACTATCAATGGGTTTTTATATACTTCTGAAAATGTCTGATTTAAAAAATCATATGAATCAATTTCACCGATAAAATCATTATAATAGTCTATGCATTCTTCTCCGCTGGAAAAGTGTATATTAACTATATTATTCAAATTTGGTTTTTTACCTTCATATTCATAATTAAATCTTATAATTGTATTATCTGCATATTTGATTAAAAAAGTTTCATCTTCACTCATCTCATTTGTTAGCCAATTTTCAATGCTATATTTCAAACATTGTTTTAAATCACTTTTATAAATTTGTGTTTTATCTTGCTTTGATTGTCTTATATATTGTTTACACCAGCTTTGCTTGTCTAGTTTACTATTCATGTATTTTGGTTCTATTTGGTTTGTGTAATCTTCATGGGTTGTTGTTAGGTTTGTAAGGTTTAAAAACTCTTGATATAACATTGTTAACAACTCCTTATTAATTTTTATAGTTATTATCTAATATACTACTACTACTATATGTAAGAGTCAATAGCATTATACTATTTATTTTTATAGTCTTTATTCCTTATTATATGAAGTGTTTTATTAGTTGGTGTATTAATTGTGTAGTTGATATATAAGATAGTTTATAATCAATTGTAGTAGCTTGCAGAGGTATTGTAAAAGGTGATTGTATTGGTATAGATTGTATTGTCAACTGCTTTATATTATATAGTTAACAATAGTATTGAGTTTGATTAGTTTGATTGTCAACTTTGATATTGTAGTTAGTTAACAATATGTATAATTAATATATGAACATTATATGCCTTTAATGGTTTAATGTTCGTGTTTATTATGTGATATGTTTGATTGATATTAATTGAGTATTGAATAATAAAACACGAACATTATTATTATATTAGTGTTTAATGTTCGGATATTATAATATGAATTGTATCGCTACAATTATAGTATATATTGTTTAATAGTGTATTAGTACATTGGTTAATTAGTGTAGTAACTAACCTTAATACTTCAGTGAGTTGTTCGCTGTTATTACTGCCGAATTTTAGGCATATTTATGCATTATATTGTAAGTCTATACAATTACATTGGCATCCTGCAAAGCTCCAATAAACAACATCAATATACTCTTATTATTCCCTATTTTTATTAACATAATACATAACATATCTTATAATAATCATTATAGGATATGTTTTTAATATATAATAAATGACTGTAAAGCCTTATATATCAACGTTTACAAGGCTTTTACTGATATACAATCAACAAATCAGCTTATGTAGTGGGGCATAGTTTACATTGATAATCATTATCATTTAGCAGGATGGAGCATGAGTACATCAACAAACACACCCACTTTAAAATACGAAATCGACTCTCCAAAATTACATAAAAATACAAAACAAAAAACCCAAAAACCCTTCCTCACACTCGACTAAATTATCGTACACCCTTTTCCACTCCTATTCCATAAGGGGGCGTACATTAACAACCAACACACTAAAAACACCCTATACACCACCATACCCTTACAAAACACTAACATATTACGACTGTAATCCATAAACTCAATATCCAATAATCCACTAAACCTATAAATACCAATACTTCAACTATATTTCTAATACTATATCTAAACCATAACCGAACACCATTTCACATACCCTCTCTCCAAATACCACATTAATCCTAAACAAAACTTCCCACCCTTCCCATATAAATCTACCACTAAAATATAAACTATCTTAAAACTCATTACAATACCCAACTCCAAACCACCTCACTCCCAAATTCAAACCCCACTTCACGACAATAAAAAAGTAGGGCATTAAACCTTACTAAAAATTACACTATAATCCTTATCTTTTCCTTCAAACCATTCATGTTGTCTAACAAATCTTCTGGAAATATATAAATAGCACGATGTTTAATTGTTTCACAAGTTTCTATCTTTGCAATCGCATAAAAGTAAGTTATAAATAGAGGAATTTGTGAAAAAATATAGAAGTAATATAAGAAATTTGCAAAAGGGGGAAACAAAATGAAAAAATCAATTTTTAAACGTTGGTGGTTTTGGGTAATTATTGTTGTAGTTTTAATAGGTGCGATTAGTTCGCAAGGGGGAAATGATGTAACTCCAACACAAAGCACAGCTGCACCAGCTCCGGTAAAAGAGGTAATGCCAGAAGTTGTTGTTACTGCAGCAGACCTTTCTGCAGCTTTTGAAGCTAATGAAGTAAAAGCAAATAAGGATTATAAAGATAAATTAGCTGAAATTACAGGAACAGTTGACAGTGTCGGTGAAATGCTAGGTCAGACATTTGTAGTGTTATCATCTGGTAAAGATTTTTCAATTGTGAATGTTCAATGTTTTTTTGATGATAAAGCAGAAATAGATAAAATTGCTGAACTTAATAAAGGAGATACAGTTACTATTATGGGAAATATTGATGGAATGTCGATGAACGTAGGAGTAAATGGTTGCATTCTTAAATAAATATTAAAATATAAAAACTGTCTACAACTTTAAGTAGTCAGTTTTTTCTTTGGAATATATTCAATTAAATCTGTAAGACAAGCTATTTAACAATCATTATAGTAAAAAAGCCAGAGCTTTCGCCCTGACTCCTTAATATATCTATTGTAAGTTTTTTCAATTACCTTAATAATTGAAGTACACCTTGTGGAGCTTGGTTTGCTTGAGCTAACATAGCTGTTGCTGCTTGATTAAGGATGTTATTCTTGCTGAACTCCATCATTTCCTTTGCCATGTCTACGTCACGGATTCTAGATTCAGAAGCCGATAAGTTTTCTGATGATGTATCTAGATTCTTAATAGTATGTTCAAGTCTATTTTGCAATGCACCTAATTGTGATCTTTGTGTAGAAACTTGACTGATAGCTTCGTCGATAGCACCCAATTGATTGTCAAAAGATGTAAGGGTGCCGGATGCTCCAAAAGTTTCAACATCTATAGTATCCATTGTTAAAGACGAAGCAGGGGTGGCACCAATTGTACCTAATGCATCAGAGCCCATATCTGCCACGTTTATTTTTAACGTTTGACCCGCGTTAGCGCCAATTTGTAAATCAATACTAACAGCTGAATAAGCTCCATTCAACAAAGTTTTTCCATTGAATTCTGTTCTGTCTGAAATTCCTGTAATTTCATCTGATAAAGCAGTTATCTCAGTTTGAATTGCTGCTAAATCTTCATCTGCGTTTGTTCCGTTACCAGCTTGAACAACTAGCTCACGCATACGTTGCAAAATTGCATGTGATTCGTTTAATGCACCTTCTGCCGTTTGTATCAATGAAATACCATCTTGTGAGTTTCTTGAAGCTTGATTTAACCCTCTGATTTGACCTCTCATTTTTTCTGAGATAGAAAGACCAGCAGCGTCATCTCCTGCTCTATTGATTCTTGAACCTGATGATAACTTCTCCATTGACTTGGCATTGGCATTTGCATTGATACCTAATTGTCTGCTTGTGTTCATTGCCATTATGTTCGTGTTTATTCTCATAAAATTTCCTCCTTAGACGCGTTAATTTACACATCCATGTGATTTATTTACAAACTGATATTATCAGTCTATATCGATATTAAAGGTTTGACTAATTCTGTTCTCAAAATTTGTATACTCTTTGGAGCATCTATTGCTACTCTAAACAAGTCACCACTTGTTTTTAGAAAGAATATAGAAATTACTCCATCTGAGGTTTGAAACTTGATTGACTCACCAACTTTTCTACCTAAAACCAACCCTCCTATGTTGTTTACTTTTGATGATTTCTTTATTATATTGCTCATTTGTTTTCCTCCTTGATTGATTCGGTAGTTTATTTAGTAGTTCCATCTACAAAATTTGTTGTTTTGTTGTCCTTAGTTATTATATCGGAATATTTTAATAATACATTAGTGATTTTTTTAGATTTTTTTAATATAAGTGGAATGTTCGTTTTTACTTATTTATCTCAACCTCAACCGTAACCTTCTTGCCCTTTTCCCCCGACCTTATAATCCCCACGATATAGCAGTGTTACTGTCTCCACGTTCCTCCGTTTTTAATACCATTTTATCACATCTACAATTTAAAAACCGTTCTCTGTAGCAAAACTAATTTGTCAGCGTACAAACTGCGGGGAATTAAACCCGTCTTTGATTAAAGCAACCCCCATTATGTCAATTATATAGCATCAACTGTACAATGTAAGCATTGATAAAAACGACACAGAATTGATTGTAGATTAATTCAATTTTAAATTGTCACCTTTCAATATCATTTAAACATGACCTATATTTTAATATTTTTTTACTCTGCATTATTTGTTAAATTCCTGCCTGATTTCTTGTATAGTTGAAACTAATGCTAACATTTCCTCATAGTTCTCATGTATATAATTAGATATCTCCCTATCTAACTCTGCAAAAAATTCATATAGCTTAGCATCATACTTGTATTTATCAAATAAAATTAGTGCGCCATCACTTCCCATTAAATACTTTTTAGTAATGAATCGTTTTGCATATCCTAATGCTAAAACTGCGTATCCATAAGTGATACTTCCTGTTCCTCTATACTTCAGCCTTGCTTTAGACCATTTCTCAAGTCTTGAAAATAAATACTTATATTGTCTTTTATCTAACATATATGTTGATAATCTGCAAATATATCCAAATGCTATGGCTGAAAGCTCATAAGAATAATTTACTTTATCTTGGTGTTTTATATCTATTTGAAGAAGTCTTTTATCATCCATAAAATCATTCAGAATTTTGTCTATAACATACAAAGACATATCAACAGCAATTGAATTAATTTTACTACTGTCTTTAACTGTAATCCTAATATATATTGTTTGTAATACCTTCCAAGTTATTAATATTGTCAGTGCATATGTAACATATTTAATAAACATTTTCATTTCTCCCTTTACACATTTTTTGAGGCTTCTCTAATTTATGCCATCATCTCTTCTTACTATAATTCGCAATTTTCAAGTTTCTCCTTTTAATTTTATTTATTAAAAGTTATATAATAAATGAGCCTCTACGGTCATTGTAGAAGCTCTAGAAAGTTATCCCGTTAAAGGTAGACAGAAATATTAATACAGCCAATTTCCATTACTATCTACTCTACCTTTTAATTTTGGTAGTATACCTAGCTTTTCCAAAATAATTCCCGTTAGGCTTCTTCCATTTTGATAAAAATATCCGTTTTGTTTATCTCCTTCATCCATTATGTACCCAAGTGTTTTTGCATTTCTTAATGTGTTTTCTTTCAAATCTAATGCTGTTACTTTCTCTTGTGTTAAGCTTAATGGCGAATAAAAAACATTTGTATTAGTGTCGACATAAACAATGGCATTGTCTGGAATTGTTCCCATAGAACCAATTGTAAGTCCCAAACCCAACAAAGCCACGATTGCAATTATTAGATTTAGCGTATATTTTTTTATCTTTTCCAATAAAAACACCCTTTCATATAATACAATGAACATAAGTAATACAAATTCGAGAGTAATATACCAAATTTTCTTCTATGTTTATTTATTCAAATCATCTAAGCTCTTTTTAGTTGGTGGGCGACATACTTTACATGCTTCTAATCCATCATATAAAGCCCTAGAGAGATTTATATCTATCGCTTTACCTTTTACATATCTACAATTCATACGGTGATATTTTGCCCCTGCTGATGTTTTATAGACTGATATATCATTCTTTGGGGCTTGATAACATGATGTGAGTGATAAACACAATATAACTAATAATAACATTAGCAATTTTCTTTTCATATAATTTCATCCTTTGGTATACATATAGCTATTAGAACTTTCAGAATAATTCCCCCTATTATATATGTAAATACAATAATAGAATATTTAGTTAAAAGTGTATGGCTAATTTCGTAGCCTAGTATGATTAAGTATATTTGTGATACAAACGGAAAACATAAACTTGCTAATCCCCATAAAACCCCGTTTATAGTATAAATAATATAAGCAGTCCACAAATGAATCCCTCCACCAACTAATCCTAATAAAATATTAACAATAAAACTTACATAGAATATGCTTTTTCTCATAATATTACCTCCCTTATTTTTACAACCACATTAATCCCTCTTTCAAATTAATAACATATATATCAACATTGAACACATACCTTTTTAATGAATAGAACCACAAATTGTTCGCTTGCACCCAATCCATCCTATAGATATCAAATGTTCCCCTTTAGTATAAAAATAAACAGCGTAACCTTCAGCATCATAACTTTTTTTATAATATTCCCACCCGCAAGAATTTAATAATATTATGCCTTTTCCCATTGAAGCAGTTTAAGCACGATTACACATAACCATCATAAATTAGTCCTCCTTCATTAATATTGTTATATATAGACTTTCTCGATGAGCATTTGTCGACTTTTAATAATAAAAATCTATCCTAATTTTAAGCTGTTTAGATCAACCTTTTATTGAGATATATCTTTATTCTTTTGTTTCAGTAACATCTTTAGAGACTCTACAGTACTATATTCCCCTTGGCCAGCAGGTACTAATAATACATAATTTTCTATGCAATTGAGATTTTCTATATCAGTTGTTTTCTGATCCTCATAATAATCTTCTACTATGGAATCTACACAGTCTTGCTTCTCTTCTCTGTATTGTATTTCATATGTTGCAACCTTAACTCCACACTTACTACAATATTTCTCGTTATCTATGATAACATTACCACATTGTGTGCAATACTTTGCTAATTTACTAACTTCTATTGAATCACTCTCATCATTATTTTGTATAACATCATAGTTATTTTGTCTTTGATCGATTCCATAATTATTTAATCCGCTGTAACTTCCCTTAACTAGTAAAAATATATAAAATACTAGGTTAACTATAGGAATATAGCCGATTATAAAATACCCCCTGGCAAATTTATATCATGTAATCTCCTTATAAAGTTAACAATAGATATCCAGACTATTAATAATGTAGCTGGAAGAAAAATCTGACGGGCAAATTGATATGTATATTTAAATGTTTTAAAAGCCTCTCTATTATTTGTTCTGCCTATCTCTATCATTGTCTTATTTACATTACTAAGCCACACGCTTAATATAACAAAGGCAAAAATTGTGACAATGAAAGTAATAGCATATCTTATTCTTGTATTCCGCCCCTTATAAAAAAAAACTTTATTTAAGAACTTTTTCATTAATATTACCTCCTTATATTTTCTTTTCAGAGTGTATCTTATCGATTTCTTAATTATAAAACTTTACATTTGATTATACGTTTTAGTTATTATTATAGTCATCAATAAATCTTTCTCTTCTGCTATTAAATTCTCTCCCTTTTCTTTTGTATATTGCTTCTTAAAATTCGCATTATCTCATAGAAGATAAAAATAAGTTCTCTTGCCTATAGTAGCTATGGGAAATATCCTCTTACGTATTAACTTATACATGAGTTTATTAAATTCTTAGCTCATTATTTAATTATGTACTAAACATTTGAATGTCATTTCTGGGATAAGAATCAATGAAGGTTCACCAATTACTGCTACTATTGCATTTCCCTCCAATCACTTAACACCAATAATTACTATTTAAAAGCTTTCCACATTTCAGCTTCAGCTTCAGTTACCGCATTATTAATTTTAACATAATTAGAAAAGCTCCGAACCGCCTGAATACCTCCAAATAATATAGCACCCCAAGTAACGACGTATGTTCCGCCACCACTATTTACCGCAGCCATATAGCTTCCAAAAGTAACCACTAATCCACCGATCAACCACGCCATGCCAACCGCAACTGATCTTTTAGCCTCTTCTTTATATGGCTTGACCTCCTCATACAGTGCATGAATATACCGTTCAATGTCTGCCGCAGTAGCACGAACACTACTATAATATGACGACGATCTTTTATCAGTAGTTTGTTGCTGAGACGCTCCCTCTTGATAAAATGCATCCCAGTAATTCTTTTGTGCAGGATCTGCTAATATTGCGTACGCTTCCGCAACGTCCCTGAATTGAGCAGTCATTTGTTGGCTCCCGCCGTTTAAGTCAGGATGTGTCTCCTTTGCCAAGCGACGAAAAGCGGATTTAATCTCGTCAGTTGGCGCATTGGTTGGAACACCCAAAACTTCGTAAGGATTTTTCATTTTTTTACCCTCCCTTTTCTTTGTACCATTAATTCCTAAGTTCTGCATTATCAATTAAAGTCCTTTAATAATTATGAACTGGATTGACTTATTTTCTAATTTAATAGTTACCATTAAAACTCATTATAATTTATCTAACCAATTAAAACAATCTTAACCAATAAAAAACCATTCCCCATACTAAAACAAAATCCCACCCATAACAATCCCTCACCATATCCTCTCCGAATTACAATCTATTCCCACAGCCACTTTTACCCACTTTACCTATAAACACCTTACTCACTATATAAATGTCTCAAACTTACTTTAAATTAACCATATCAAACTAAATATAAAAAACATTTAAACACCCACTGTTTACACCTCACACTTAACACACTATACTGTTTAGTCTATAACCTTAACACGCAAATTAACCGCAATTCAAACACAAATCTATCCACAAAACAAAAGGATGCTCTCAAACACCCTCACAAATCACATCACATTTATACCCTTAATTTTAATTCCAAGGTAACTTATCAACAAAACCCATAACCTTATCTAACCAAATCCCAAACCCAAACAATACACTAATAATACTTTCCACATTATAATTACTTAAATACACCATTATAAATCTTCTATTTTTCTTTAAATTTCTCATATTTTACCTCACTTTTAAAGAATTTTTACATATAATTAAAGTATTTTACTAAAATCTAACCAATACCATTTTATTAACATTTTGGTATATTATTGTTTTTTAGGAATTTTTTTATTAGATATTTATTTTTTATTCTCTTTAGCATATAATGTATTTGAGGTGAATATTTATGTTAAGTCAGAGAAGATAAATAATTCAAAATATAAGTAGCAAAATTATTATTTGTCATTTATTATTTGAGGATTTGGTTGTGGATAACTTTGTCAATATTTGTGACAGTTTTATATTTTAATCGAATTTTAAAACATTAAACAAATAATATAAAAATAATTTATTGACAAGGTAGAAATGCGTGATATACTTAATTTAGGATTGAAAAATATATTTAGAAAGGAGGAAAATAATGGTTAAAATAATAGAAACAAATTTATCATTAGATGCTTGTAATGAAATAAAAGACCATCAATCAAGAGTAATAGAAGTTTTTGATTGGAATTCTTACATAAATGAAATTAAAGAATGCAAGTCTATAAACAGAAGTAGTGTAATAGGAAGTTTATACGGTTATTCTATACCTAAAGAATCTACAGTTGTAAACCTTACATATGATGATAAACATTTAGATTGTGATGTTATTAATAGATTCGGAATTAAAACTAAAAAATTAGTTTATTTGGTTTAGTAGAATAAACAATATAAAATAGTAAAAAGAAAGGAGGAAAAGATGTTTAATTTATTTAAAAAGTATTATATTAAAGAGTTTACAATAAGTGATTTTAGCGAAGGTAGACATGGTTACAACAACTCATATACTCATACTTGTGCTAATGTATCATATACAGGCATATATAAAGGTGAAAGTTATTCTTATACTTATAATTTACATTCTAGTAAAGATGGTTATTATTTTTGGAGTAAAGTAGGAGAAGATAGTATTAGTAAGGAATATGCTTATAAGTTTGCCACAGATATTAAAAAGGGAAAATATAAAAATATTATTAAGAATTTACTAGAGAATGATTTTAAGAAATGTATGATTAAAATGGAATATGAAAAATTAAGTTTAGTAAATTAGAAAGGAGAAAAATATGGAAAGTAAAATAGATATTAGAACAGAAGTATATATGATTAAAAATAATAAAGACAAATATATACTTCCTGTAGCATATGAAACTAAGGGATTTGCAGAATTTATCATGGAAGTAAAATTTAATTCTCTGTGGATACATAATAATTGGGTTGAGGTTATAGTTATTCCAGTAAAGTTTTTAAAAGAAACGTACTAACAAATAATATAAAAATAAATATAATTTAGAAAGGAGGCACTTATATGAGAGATATAAAATTTAGAGCATGGGTGAAAGAAGTTTATGAAAATGGAGAATTTCAATATGGAGGGTATATGATAGATAATATTCACTCTTTGAATTTCAGTAAAGTTACAAACTTAATGCTCGGTGTGACCCCTGTAGGAATTAGTTATTATCAACCAATGATGTATTTTGGGTCAATTGAAAATCTAAAGCAAGAGGAAATTGAGTTAATGCAATATACAGGATTAAAAGATAAGAACGGCAAAGAGATATATGAAGGTGATATAGTTGGATTTAAAGGCATAAGAGCAAAAATAATTTATGGATTTTGCGGATTTGAGTTTGAATGGATTGATGGCAACACTGATAAAATAAGACAACGCAAAACGGAAGAAATGTTTGAAAACACATCTATAATTTTTGAAGTAATCGGCAACATATACGAGGTGAAATAATGAAATACATCTATGTAATCTTATGTGGAGACACTGTATCAGGACTAGGTTTTGATTCATTTGAGAAAGCTGAACAGTGGTTAATTACAGAAAGGGATTGTGAGAGAGTGGGTAATGATTGGATTTATAAGGATAAGAGTGCTGATAGATGTAATTGTTTTTATTATAAGATAAAAGAAGTTAAGATTGTTTAGTGTTGTGAGGTTATGAATAAAATATATAAAAATAATAAATAAAATCAAACTAACAATACATCAATAAATAAATATACAATACGAAACCACAAATGTGAATTGGAGGATTATTAATATGGTATATGTAATAAAAAATGAAAGGCTAAGAGATTATTTATATTGTCTAGGTTTTAATTATAAACAAACAACAGATAAAAACCAAATACAAGAATACATATATTTATTTAAGAAAACAGAAAAATTATTAGAAGCAATTACTTACTACACAAACTTTAAACAAGACCAAAAACATAATTAAAAAACAAAACTTAATAACGAACAAAACAATCATAAAATAAAACAAGTTTTAAGCGAAGAAGAGATTATTATTTTCTCTTATTATATCTTTAATTACTATTACTACACCTTAATGAGGTACACGATTTATGTACCTGAGATTTGGCTTCTACTTGTTTTGAGGTACATGAATTATGTACCTGAGATTTTTTACTTGTTTTTGATAAGTTTTTAAGTGTTTGATTTATAAGGGTTATGTAGGTTTTAAATGTAAATATCATGTTGATTTAGGAGGAAATTATATCGTGACAAAAAACAAGTATTTTTCAAAAATACCAAACAACTTATTTTATCTAAAAAGTAAAAAAAGTATATTTAAAATAACAAATGATTATAATGTTTTGTTTGTATTGGATTATCTCTATACTAATACAAATAGGAGAAATCAAACTTTATTTACAATAGAAGATATTGTTAGGTATTGTGGACTTAAACCAGATGCTCACAGAGGTAAGAGTAATAATAGAATAAAAAGTATTGTAATAATGTTAAAGGAACTAAATTTAATTAATGATGATACAGATTATAGTCTGTTGGGAACTAAAGGTTATAAAAATGATAAAGATATATTATATACAAATCTAAACCTATTCAAGAAAAATAAAGAAGGTAATGATGTAGAGTTTGTATTATTAGAAGATAATGAAAGAAATAAGATTGTAAATACAGATACAAATCTTGATAAAACAAAACTACTATTCTATTATTTGTATTTAAAATCAAGAATATATAAAAGAAATGCTGAAACAGAGGGAGATTTAATTATGAATGGTGGAAAATCTGAGTCAGCATATATAAGTTTTGAAAAAATAAATGAGGATACTCTCCTTACAGCAGATACAATTAATAAATATAATGAAGTATTAGTGGATTTACATTTAATTAAATATGATAGAGCTGAACACTGGTATTATAAAAGTGACCCTAATAAAACCACTTATGAAAGTTGTAATGTTTATGTTTTATATAATAATGGTAATTTTAAAACCAATTTAAAAGAAGGTATAAAACAATATAAATTATTCTATTCAGAGAAAAGAGTGTTTACTAAAAATGAATATACTAACAATAATAGAAGAATTAATGGTAAAATAGGTAGATTATCTTATCTTGAGAGAATCGGTAAGGCTACTGAACAACAAATATTAGAGAAAAATGATTTAATTAAGTTGGTAGAATCTGAAAAGGAAAAGTATCTAACAAAATAATTTAACAAAAACTATAAAATTATTATTCAAACCCTATTGACATACTCCAAACACGTGCTATAATTAGTATATGGAGGTGATGATGATAACGGAAACTTAGTGATTGCAACAAATGATTTATAGAAGTGTAAAGAACAAATAATATAAAAATAAACCAAACAACATAAAAGGAGAATTATAAATGAAATTATATAGTAATGAGATAGTTTTTAGAGGACATCCTGATAAGACTTGTGACCAAATAAGTGATGCATTATTGGATGCTTATTTAAAAGGGGATAAATATACAAGAGCAGGAATTGAAGTAATGGGTGGTAAGGGTAAAATATTTGTCACAGGTGAGGTTACATCAAAAACAGAAGTAAATGTAGAAGAAGTAGTAAAAAGAGTTGTAAAAGAAATAGGTTACAATCCAGATAATTATGAAGTAATAGACAATATAGGTAAACAAAGTCCAGATATAGCACAAGGAGTAGACTTAGGTGGTGCTGGTGATAATGGTATGATGTTTGGTTATGCTTGTAATGAAACTATAGAATTATTACCTAAAGCTATGATAATACTTCAAAAATTAAGTCAATCATATAATAATTTAACACATCTTTATATGTTTTTACCAGATGGTAAGGCTCAAATAACAGGTTATTATGATGATGATTTTAGATTAAAAAAGATAAAGACATTTACTATATGTTATCAAAACACAGAAGACAATAGAGAATATACAGATAAGATAATTAAAAAATTAGCTTTGAGTATATGCAAAGAATATGAGATAGAAGTAGAAGAGTTTTTAATTAATCCTACTGGTAAGTTTTTAATTGGATTTTTTGAAGGAGATGCAGGTTTAACAGGTAGAAAAATAGTAGTAGATGCATATCAAAGTTTTGCAAATGTTGGCGGAGGAGCTTATTCAGGGAAAGATGGTACGAAAGTAGATAGAAGTGGAGCATATAAATCAAGACAAATAGCAAAGAGATATTTAATAAAACATAACCTTAAATGGTGTGAAGTACAATTAAGTTATGCAATAGGCAAGGCAGAACCATTGGCAATTTATATAGATAGTGATATAGGTAATTTAGATGCAGAAGATGGTTTATACCAAGAATGTATACCATCAAATATTATAAGAGAATTAGATTTAAGAGAACCGAAATTTGAGAAAACAGCTATGTATGGACATTATGGTAATTCAGATTTTAGTTGGGAAATGTAAAACAAATAATATAAAAATAAAATAATAAAGGAGAATAATTATTGAGGTATTTTGGCGGAAAAGCAAAGATTGCTAAAGATATAGCAAATTTTATTAATGGGAGGTTTCTATGCAATATTTCGGAGGAAAACAAAGGATTGCAAAACATATTGCAGAATGGCTTAACTCTACACACACACACACACACACTATGTAGAACCTTTTTGCGGAGCGTGTAATGTTGCATCTAAAATACATATTAAAAATAAGATATTAAATGATAAAAATCCATATTTAATTGAAATGTTTAAAGCAATTCAAAAAGGATGGATACCACCTACTTATGTATCTGAAGAAGATTATGCCAATGCAAAAAAGAATCAAGATAATGAACCGCATATAGCAGGATTTGTTGGATTTGCTTGTAGCTTTGCAGGAAAGTTTTGGGGAGGATATGCTAGAGATAGTAAAGATGGTAGTGGAACTGGAAATTATGCTTTGAGAGGTCATAATAGTATTTTAAAGAAGATGGAAATATTGATGGATGCACAATTTACATGTAAAGATTTTATGGAATTAGATTATGAAAATTGTTTAATTTATTGCGACCCTCCATATAAGGGAACTACACCTTATTATAAAAAGATATTAGGAGAATTTCCATATGATAAGTTTTTAGAATGGGTTAAAGAACAAAGTAAGAATAATACAATAATAATTAGTGAATATAAACATAATGTTCCTAATGATGCATACATAGTTTTGGAAATACCATCAAAAACAAGTATAAGAGATAAAACTGGCAATGTAATTGAAACAATTGAGGTTTTATGGACTTATAATAATTTTTAATACATAAAACAAATAATATAAAAATAAAATAACAAAACGGAGGTAACAAAATAAATGACAAACAACACAAACAATTCCACTTCCCCAGATTCCGACTCCCAAATAGAAGGTTTTAACCACACAGGTATACTACTACTAAAGCCTATGCAAAACAAAATAGAATATAGACTATATGACACAAAGATACCTTATCCTATATGTGTAGAGAATTGGGATGTAAATGAGAGTCTTGAATTACATACATATAAAAACACATCACAAGAAACATATATACATATTTCAAGCGGTAATGAATTAATATGTGAAGGTATAGGTAAATTGAATAAGTATGTTGAAAATGGAGTAGATAAATATTATTTAATTACAGGAAAATATGTAGATTATATAGACCTTGAAAGAATCTTATTTAACTCAACAGAAAAAACAATTAATATAAAAATAAACACATTCCACAACGAAGAAGTAATCGTAGATGAGAAAGGAAGTCAAGCAGATGAGTCAAGAGAAGAACAACAAAGTTAATACGGCTAAAAATGAAGGATACAGTGATGTTTATGAAAGTTGTAGTATTTGTGGTAGAGATATGAGCAATCCAAAATACATATTTGTAGAAGTAGATTCAGATTTATATATTTGTGCTATTTGTAAGAAAAAACATAATATTCATGCTGTACAATGTGCAGAGATATAGAAATCTCAACCAATTGCGAAATTGATTAAAAGTGAATAATGAGTTTTATATGGCGTGAACACTCGTGATTTCAGTCGTGTGAGGTTCAGGCTAGAGAAATAAAAAATCCATTTTCAAAAATGAAGAGATATTGCAAAGCTGAGTTCTGTGAAATTTTATTGAAGGATTATGAGGTTTAGAAAGGAGATAAATATAAATGACATGTATTATAGGTGTATTTGATAAAGAACAAAATTGTGTTTATATAGGAGCGGATAGTTTAGGTTCAAATGGATATAGTCAACAATTATTTAGAAATAAGAAAGTATTCAAAGCAACAGATAATTCAAATATAGTAATGGCTATTAGTGGAGATTATAAACTCTCTAATATATTGTCTATAGAGGATAAATTAGTTGAAGAGTTGAAAGAATTGAAAAACGAAGTTAATATTTCACATATTATTCAATATACAGTTCCTAAAATAATTGACTCTGCTATGAAATATAGATGTTATAAGAATAGAGATGGGTATGTAAGTATTGAAGGAGATATTATATTTGCATATAAAAATCAATTATATATAATAGAAAGTAATTTACAGGTTTTAGAGTCTGATGATGATTACTTAGCTAGTGGTTCGGGGAAACAATTCGCTATGGCAGTACTTTCACAGAATAAAGATAAAAGTACCATAGATAGAATTAAAGAAGGTTTAGAGGCATCTGAGAAGCATGGTATTGGTATTAAAAGACCTTTTTATATTATGAATACTAAAGATGATAAAGTTATTAAGATTGATTAAGATAAAATGCGAAATTGGTAGAAATATAAAAGAGGAAATTATGAATAAATCTAACAACATTATATATATAGTCGATATAGAAACATTTATAAAAGACTTCAGAAATTATGAAACAGGTAAAGAAATAATAGAACGTTTTACTCAAGGGTATTGCTATTGGTTTGCATACATATTAATTAATAGATTTCCAGACGGAGAAATTTATTATAATACCATGAACCATTTTGTTTTTAAATATAACAATAGACTTTATGATATTACAGGTGATTGCACTGATAAATGGGATAATGAGTATTTATATGATTGGAATGAATATCAGAAAAAGGAAAAAGATTCAGAGCATATTAAACTTTTAGAACATTGCTGTATTAATAAAAATTATTATTATCCATATGGCTCTTTGGAGTTGGAAAATAAATATCAAAAAACATATATATAAAATTACGACCAATGCTCAATTTTGTAAAAATAAGAAAGGAGAAAATTTAATATGAAATCGAAATGACATTTGTATATCTCGCTTACCAAATCAATAATCAGAATTCTAGCCTGTATTGTTGCTATAAAAACAAATAATGTATGGGATTTAGCAATAGGTTTAGCGGTAGCTGAGGTTTTGGGGATTTTGGAAGAAGTTAGGGATGAGAGATAGGGAAATATGAGATATATAAAATTATAAGGAGGATACTAAAATAGAATTTGAAAAATATAAATTAATAAAGAGTCCACTTAATTATGTGGGTGGCAAATATAAACTACTTCCGCAGATACTCCCTTTATTTCCTGAAAATATAAATAGGTTTGTTGATTTATTCTGTGGAGGAGGAAATATAGGGGTTAATGTAAAGGCAAAACAAATTATTTGTAATGACTTTCAAAAAGAAGTAATAGAATTTTTAGATGCATGTAATAACACAGATAGTGAAGAAATGTTGTTAAAAATATTAGATATTGTTAATACATATAAGTTATCCAAAACTAATGCAGAAGGGTATTTAAAACTAAGAGAAGATTACAATAATGGACATAAATCTTGGCTGACTTTTTATTCTTTAATATGTCACGCTTTTAACAACCAGATAAGATTTAATTCTAAGGGTAATTACAATATGCCTTTTGGGAAAGATAGAAGTAGTTTTAATCCAACACTACAAAAGAAGTTCATTAATTTTGTTGATGAATTAAAAAAGAAAAATATAAAATTTATAAATAAAGACTTTAGAAAATTACCTTTTGATAAATTAAATTCCAATGATTTTGTATACGCAGACCCTCCGTATTTGATTACTTGTGCAAGTTATAATGAAAATGATGGTTGGAATGAGAAACACGAAAGAGATTTAATTAGTTTACTAGATAAATTAAATAAGCAGGGAGTTAAATTTGCTTTAAGCAATGTGTTAGAAGATAAAGGTAAATCTAATGATATATTAAAAGAATGGGTAATTAAATATAATATTAATCATTTAAATCATACATATGGGAATTGTAATTATCAAGCAAAAGATAAAAGCAAAGATGGAACGGTTGAAGTTTTAATTACAAATTATAAATATTGAAACTATAAAAAATGTCCTCAAAAGTTCAATTTGATGGAAAGGAGAGAATAAATGATAGATAAGAGTAATCATAAAAAAGTAGGTAGAGGGTTATATTTAAAATTCACACCAGAAAATTTTATAAACACATTTAAGTAATATGAAATTAATGAAAAAGATATTGAAGTTGGAGATACTTATGATTTAGAAGAATGTACAATACCTATATATATTGCAGAAAATGTTCAAGGTGATTATGAATGTGTTTGTGAATTTGGAACTGAAATACATGAAATTGGAGATTAGAAAAAATATAAAATTAGATGAAGGAGGAATATAAAAATAATATGATAAAAACAGAACATGATGTAATAAGATTCATAAAGAGATTTCCAGATAAAATAATAACTTCTGAAAACATTTCCGAAAGAATGATTGCTAAAACATGGAAATGCTCAAGTTGTAAGACAAAATATTATAGTGAACTTGGTAGGATAATACCGAGTCCGTGTGAGATGTGTGGTGGGATTGGGTTTGAGAAGGTTGAGTAGGGGATAGGATTTGATAGTAGATAGGAGGATAATATGAGCATAAAATATATAAAACAATTTAGTATTCCTTATTGGATAAATAGAAAATTAGATTTAGACTTGTTTTGGAGATTTAGTAATATTGAAAATATTAAAGAATTAATTCTAACAATATGGAAAGTTAAAAGATTAACTGATTATAAATGTCATGAAAATGAATGGGGTAGTAATTGGTGGAAACATATTGTGATTTGGAAGAGTAAGGGAAGGCTTAGACAGGAGGAATAGATTGAAGAAAGAAAATGCATACATAATGAATTTAGAATCTGCTTATATATATAAAGATATTCAAGAAAATAAAAAGATAACCATTAAAAATAGAGATTTAACAAAATTATTTTCAGCCACAATACCTTATAGTTTGGAAACTATTAGAATGAATAATATGTTTTCTGATACTTTTTATACAATAAAAAACAGTGGAAAACAATATACTACAAAAATTATAAATGTCACTTTTGATAAAAACTATACTATATGGGATGACATAAATAAAAAAAGAATTACTTTAACTAATAAGAAAAAAATTAGAAAACATCTATATGACAATGGATTTGTGATGGATGATGTGAAATATATTTTTTATAAAAGGGGAGCAGGAAAAGCTAAAAATGGTTACGCTTTCTATATTCAAGAAGATATGAGGGATAAATTAATCAATAGAAGTAGGTTAAATTTAAAATTTGAGAAAGATGAACTTCTTGATTTAACTTCACTTTTAGCTTATGAATCTTTAATTTCATCAAGTATAGATTTTACAATTAACTTAAATCCCTTAACAGAAATCCTATTAATAGATGATATATATGGGTTAGAGTTTGAAAGTCTTGCTAGTGTCACCAGAGAGCAAAATAAACACGTATCTACTCAGAATGAAACTTTAATTTTACAGAACTACTTAACAGATGGGCAGGGACTTCTTGATGAGTCAGTTTTTAAACAATATGATAAATCAGATAAAGGATTTATGCTTTTAAGAAGTGATATGTTTAAAGATTGTGGATTTAATACTAAGTTACAAGTATGGTTTAAGTATAATAATATAGATACTCTAACAGATATGTTTGGAAATATATATGAAGCAAATAAAATAAAATTAGTAATTACCCCTAATTCATTAAAGTTCTTAAAGTTTGCTTATAAATTTACAAAAACAAAGACAATGGAAGAATATAATAATTTAAATAAAGAAGAACAAATAAAAGTAAAAAAAGAATGCTATGACTATTGGAAAAACAATATTGATGATATGTTTGGTGTAGTTAAATGTGACAAAGAAGGTAATTATGGTAATTATAATAGAACTACATATCAAGTTTTAAATAGTATACCTAATTTAACGTATGCAGAATTAATGGAAATTACGGAAATTGAAAGAGAATATGTAATGCTATTGAAGAACGATTTTGCTGTATTTAGAAACTATTTAGGCTGTGATGCTAAAACAAGTTTAAAATTAGAAAAGAAGTTAGAAGAAGGGGATATTAGTTTATATGAAAATACAGACTTAATAAATGCACTACTGTTGGTTAATTCAGATATTCAATATACCACAAAGTTTAAAAAGATAAAAAGTGATTTGATTGCTAATTATATTACTCATTTAAAAGAAGGCAAGATAAGAATGAAAGATTCTAAATATGTAACGTTAGTTTCTAATCCTTATGAGATGCTTTTAGCTTCAATAGGTAAATATAATAATAAGTCAATTATGAGTGGTAGGGAGGTATATTGTAAATATTATCAAGATGGTCAAAACTTTTGTGCCACAAGAAATCCTCATATTAATTCAGGAAATTTGATGCACACCACAAATAGATATCATGAAGAATATGAGGATTGGTTTAATTTAACTGATAATATTTGTGCAATAAACTTTTTTGATAATGATGCTCCAGATAGACTTCAGGGGTGTGACACCGATTCTGACACAATTCTGCTAAATTCGAGTACCATATTGTCGAATAAAGCCAAATATTGTGAAGAGAACTTTCCTACTCCTATAAATAGAGTCGAAGGTAATTCAAAACCTAGAAAAAATAATATGACTGAATTACATAAATTAGATATTATATTGAGTGATAATTACATAGGTAGAATAGTTAATATGTCTCAAATAATTAATTCGTATTTAAATGATGCTATTTCAAAAAGTAAGTCTAATGAGATAATAGATGAATTATATCAAGCAAGTAGTAAGCTATCAAGTATGAGTCAAATTGAAATAGATAAAAGTAAAAAGGTTTTTGATAATATTAAAATGAATAAAGAATTAGGAAAAATGAGAAATATTAGTTCTATAAGGTATGTTGAAGAAAAAGATAAGTTTGAAAATATGGTTAAGAAAATGGTAGTTCCTAATTTTTTTAATATGATTTCAGACTCTAATGATTACAGGGTGTTTGAGAAGTTTAATACCCCTTTAGATATATTACAAGATATATTAGTGTTTAAGCACTCTGATTATAAGAAAGGAACAAAGAATATAGAATTAGTTGATTTATTAGTTAAGTCAAAAGAATTAGATGGAATATATCAAATAAATAGTGCATTAGCTATATGTAAAATAATTGAGGATTGTGGAAAAAAGATAAATGGATTAAAGCTTAAAACATGTACATTGAATGATAAAGCTAAAAAAACCGTTGAGAGAAAATCTAAAAAAGAAGCTATTGAAAAATTAAAAAAATTAACCCCAAATGATGCAACGATTTTATCAATATTAAAACAAAGTTTTGGTAAAAAAGAAGATGATAGACTTGGATTTAAAAAATATAGTATGTTAACTTTAAATTTATTATTTATTTCTAAAAAAATTCAAGTGCTAAAATGTTTTAAAAACAATAATATGGCTATGGATGAAGTGTTGATAAAAATAAAAGATGAATATGATTTTAATATCTTTGGAGAAAATTATCAAAAGATGTTAAGAAAAGAAATTTTATAATTATTTCTAAAAACAAGTGATTGCAAGGTGAAAATATTTTTATACCCCTCAAACCTTGTAGTACCAATGGTTCTACGATTGTCTATCTTCCTTGTATATGATATAGAACAACAAATATAAAAATAAATAATATAAGTGAGGCTTGTTGTGATAATAACCCTTTATATTATGTTTTTAAAAATACAGACAGATAAACAATAAATAAGTAAGGGGATAGGACTTATGAATAATTCCTGTAAAAATTGCATTATGGATTGTGACCAATATACAGAAAATGAATTATGTAACAACTTCAAGAAAGCGAAGCCTGTTTCCGAATATAATAAAATTGTTAGAGAAGAAAATAGAAATCTACATAAATTCTGCGATAAAAATAATCTCAAATACAGTGAACTAATGAAAATGCTAAGATATAAGATTAGGTTTAAATATAAATATCGTGTTTTACTAGAAAATTTCTTGTATATGAAAGATGAGTGGAGTCAATGGATTGAGGATGGCGAAAAAACATATGGGGAATAAAAAGAAAAGTGAAGATAAGATAAAGATACAGTTTATCGGAGCTACAGATGAAGTTACAGGTTCATGTACATATATTCAAGTAGATGGAATAAATATATTAGTTGATTTTGGTTTGATACAAAACAATGAATTAACAATAGACCAACTATATAGATTAAATTCAAAAGAATTACCACTTCCAATGAGTAAAATCGACTATGTAATAATATTACATTCTCATTATGACCATTGTTCGAGACTCCCTATATTATCAAATTCTGAATTTACAGGTAAGATTATTACCACAACTTTAACAGCAAAGCTAATGAATCTTATACTGAATGATTCAGCTCACATAATGAATAGAGAAGTAACAAGGGTGAATAAAAAGAGAACAGTAAAAAAGTTATCACCTTTATATACAAAATCAGATGTTGAATACATTATGACCTTTGTACAAGGTTATGATTTTAATAAAGAAATAATATTAAATAATAGAACCAAAATAACTCTACTTCCTGCATCTCATATTAGTGGTGCAGCAATGTTGTATTTAGAATTTCAAGAATCTGAATATGTAAAGAAAAGAATCCTAGTTACATCAGATACAAGTGGAATAGATAGAGATGTTCCTTTTACTATGAAGCCTGATATAGAAAAATTAAAAGTAGATTTAATAGTTTCAGAATCGACTTATGGTGATAGAGAACATGATGATATTAATCCTGAAGAACAGTTAGAAAAATGTATTAGGGATACTATTTTAGATAAAAAGAAAACTTTAATAATCCCTTCGTTTGCGATGTCCAGATGCACGAATATAATATTAATGCTTTATAATTTATTTAATAAATATAAGGAATTTCAAGATATAGAGTTATATTTAGCAAGTCCTATGAGTATTAATGCACATAAGATTATTGGAGAAGATGAAAGTTTTGATTTCTATGATAAGCAATGGAGTCAATATAAGGACTTATTTAAATGGGATAAAATACAAATGATTGATGATTTTGAAATAGTTCAAACAAAATTAATTAATGACACTCCAAAACTGATAATCTCGGCTAGTGGAATGTGCGATAATGGCTTTGTGAAATACATAATTAGTAAGTATTTACACATTAAAGATAATAAGATTTTAATTTCTGGCTATCAATCAAATGGAAGCCTTGGTAGGAAATTAATTGACGGAATTACTAAAACAGTTACTATAGATGGAATAGCCGTACCTATAAAAGCAGATATAGAAATGCTTAAAAAAATGAGTAGTCACGCAAGTAAAAGTGAACTTGTGAATTTACTAAAGACAGTAGAAAAAAAGAAAGTAAAAAAGATTGCTTTGGTACACGGGCAAAAAGAAGCAAAAGAAAGTCTTAGAGAAGCACTAAAGAAGGAATTTGATTGTGAGATTATTATACCGTATGAGAACATGATAATTAAAATATAAATAATTAATATAAAATAAAAGGAATAAAAGGAGAAATAAAATTGGCAAATAAAAAGAATTCGGTTAGTTTCAAAAAAGGATTTATACATTTTGAAGATGATAAAATAACTTTTGAAGAAATAACTAAAGACGGTAGTTTCTTTTATGATTTAATAGCTACTTTAAAGGAATTTGATGGTATTGAAAATGTAAGTATCACAATAGGAAATGATAAAGATATCGCTCCTATAAAAGAGTAATAACAAATTTAAAAAACGTGGTGGCGGAATAGATTTCTATTAGCATGAGTGCGAGTAGAGAGGTCTAGGAATGACCAGTAGACGCAAGCAAATTACAGGTTCGATGTGCTGAACGCACGTGGGTATAGCCAATATCCCACAACATGGCGCTGTCAAAAACTGTATGATATGTAGAGTGCAAATCTTTACCCACGTTTAACAAATTAATATAAGCCGAAGGGCATTATAAATAAATAGAATATGTGGAAGGGCATCGAAAGAGTAAGTCCAGCCACAATAGAATGAATAGGGTATAGAATCCCAACAAAGAAGATTTAACTATCCAGTGTGAGAAATCACACACCTGCCTATAACACAAATAACAGTTTACAAGTTTATATTTTGTGTGAAGAAAAACTTGTCTGAAACATATATAGTTACCTGTCGTATATGTGAATGGTTTACTGCTTGATAAAAGCAACAGGCAAAACTATTATTTATTTAATAGTCGGTACAATATCACCGAATAGTCCTCATGATAGAGGTTTGTCAGAAGCCTACCAAATATCTGCATGGTAAAGCATGTAAAAACTTAGAGTGCGAGGTTTAGAGGAAAAGCCTTCCAAGATATTGTTTGAGGCAATGCACTTAAAAAACCCTGCTTTTATTACTTACTTGCTTTAGAGCAAGAGATTTTATCACATATTCTACATGTAGAACACGAGAGGATATTGGACGTTCTGACATCTTCTCAACCCCTTAATTTTTACTATTTTGAGGATAGAACAGGCAGCTATCACACCATGAAAATGGTCTTATAAGAGATGCAGGAGCTATATCAATAAGGATATAGAGTTTATAGATTAGAAATACATTTATAAACTGATTGTCGCCCTGCCAAATAGTTTAATAATCCTACAGGGCATGTAATTTTGCTTGTGGAATAACATACATTTTAATGGTGTATCACAAGTTGGTAATATACTTTGTCAGAAGTACAAACTGACCATGTCCGAATTTGCCTTATATATAATTTTTTATTATACTCCCTCTAAAATACAGGTGCTTACTTGCTAATGGGTGGGCATCTGTATTGATTTAAACTAAAATAAGTAAATAACGAAAGGTGTTTGTTTAATAGAAAATGAACAATTTTGAAGATAATTTTATTGATGAACTGGATGAAGCAGAGCAATCATACAATATCGACCTAAAAGTAATAAAACAATTTAAACGAGAAAGTAAGCAGAAAAAGATAGATGGTAAGAAGAAGAAAAAAATTAATAAAATTAAATTAGAGAATGAGGAAAAGGAGTAAAGAATGAATAATTTAATTAGGTTATCTAATGAATGTATTAAAGATTTTAAAATTAGACTTTGTAAAAATAGAGAATTATATAATCTTACATGGGATGACCTTGCCGAAATTATTAATATAGAAACTGGTGATAAGTTTGGTGAATCTAAATATAGAAAATGGTGGTATGCATATTCAGAAGGTTTAAATGATGCAATTGATAGTAATATAACTGAAGATAAATTTTTAATAGAATTGGATTTAAAACGTAGAGAATTAGAAAAAGAAAAACAGAGATTCTTTGACCAAAGGTCAGCATATAACAAAATAGTAAGAGAAGATGCGAGACGTGATGAATTAAAAGACATTATAACAAATACTATAAAATATATTGAACCTTATAAAAATAATAATATTTTGAAAGTAGATTATTTACCTAATGATTTATTAGTTGGATTAAATGACCTGCATTTTGGAATTGAGATTGAAAACTATTGGAATAAATATAATTCAGAAATAGCAAAGCAAAGACTTGAAAAATATTTACAAGAAATTATATCTGTGCAACAATTACATAAATCTGAAAATTGTTATGTTTGTGCAAACGGAGATTTAATTTCTGGGGCAATTCATTATACAATTGCTCTAGCAAATAGAGAAAATGTTGTTGAGCAAGTAATGGGAGTATCAGAATTAATTTCGTGGTTTTTAAGTGAATTAAGTAATCATTTTAAAAATATTTATTTCTCTGTAGTGGCAGGAAATCATAGCAGATTAACAGTAAATAAAGATATGAGTCCTAAGAATGAGAGACTTGATGATTTAATACCTTTTTATGTAAAAGCGAGATTGCAGAATTTAAAGAACATATTCATTATAGAAGATAAGGTTGATAATACAATGTCTTTGGTCGAGATAAGAGGATTGAACTATTTAGGAGTCCACGGAGATATGGATACTGTAAATGGTATTTTAAAACTTATTGAAATGTTACCACAGAAGATTTATGCAATAGTTTTTGGACATTTACATCACAATGCCACTAACTTTACTCAAGGATATAAAACATTAATGTCAGGAAGCCTCATGGGAGTCGATGACTATTGTATTGAAAAACGTATTTTCGGTAAAGCACAACAATTAATAAGTGTTTGTGATAAAAATGGTGTTAAATGTAGTTATGATATAATGTTTCAATAAACAAATAATATAAAATTAATATACTCCTTTAGAATGTTTATCTATATGGAGTTTTGAGGTAGAATGTTTTTCTACCCTCTTTTAATTTATAGATATGAAAACAATTGATATTAGGCAATCAATAATATAAAAATAAGCGAGGATAGTTTATGAATAATACATTTGTCAAAGTAGAAGATGGAATAAGTATCTATGAAAAAATGTATAATGAATTACTTGATAATAGAATTTTATACTTGAATAGTGATATAGATGACAACACCGTAGATATGATAACTATGCAAATAATAATAGCAAATGAAAGAGAAAAATCAATACAAGAAAGCGAATTGAAACCTATATGGATTTATTTAAATAGTTACGGTGGTTCAGCCGATGTATGTCTTCATTTAATTCAAGTAATTGAAGAATCTCGTATTCCTATAAATGTAAAGGTTTTAGCAATGGCTGCTTCAGCAGGTTTATATCTAGCAGTGGCTTGTAAACATAGAGTTAGTTCTAAAAACTCTATCTTCCTACTTCATAAAGGAAGTATTCAGATTGCAGGAAATATGAGCGAGGCAGAAGAAATTATGGATTTCTATAAGAATGAAGTACAAGAGAAAATGGATGATTTACTTATAAGAAGAACTAAGATTACCAAAGAAGAATTAAAGAAAATTAGACGAAATGAAACATATTGTTTAGGGGAAAAGGCTTTAGAACAATATGGGTTTATTGATGAATTAATATAAAACTATAATTAGAATTAAAAGGAGAAACAAAAGGAACGAACATAATACACAAAATTAATTTCAACGATGAAGGCATTTACGAAGAAAAATACCTGTACAATGGTCAAGAAATTACAGAGACACAATTTGTGGGATTGGCTGAAGATTTAAAAGATTATGACAACGTTGAGGATTTTGAAGATGAATGTGATGATTGTTGTGGCTGTGGTGGATGTGGAAAAGAAGATGATTTAGAAAATAAAGGCATATCTGTAAAACTAAATGTTAGTTTAAATCCAGATGATTTAGAGGATATACTTGATACCGTAGATTATTTAGAAGAAAAATTAAGTAATATTAAGGTTAAATTTAGTTTATAAAACCTAATCAATAATCCCTACCTTCCTTTTCTTTATGAGCTGGACTTAGTCCGATAGCAAGGAGTTGACTGTAGGGTTTATTATATATTATAAAGAATTTTAGAGTGAATATTGATAACTGCTCTTATTTAGATAAGGGCAGGATTGAGTATTTATTTTTACATTAAAATTTAAAAGGGAGATGAAAATCGGATGCCTAGAGCAAATAAAAACAGTAAACAACTAAAAGCGGTGTCTGGTGAAGGATATTGCAGAAAATGTACCAATACATTGCCACTAGACAAATTCTACGAAACAACAAACAGGGATTTAGATACAAATGGAAAAACATCTATTTGCAAAGAATGTTGTAATTCTATTTATGATGTATATGCTGATAAATATAAAAGTATGGAAAAGGCTTTATATTTGACTTGTCAAGATTTAGATATGATGTTCAGTAAAGAAACTTTATTGCAAACACAATCTCATATAAATGGAATGGTGGAAAAAGGAAAAAATATAACTAAAGTTTTTGGTATTTACAAAAGTAAATTAAGCTCTACTGGTAAAAACAATTCAAAATTAGAGTCTATTAGATTTAAAGATAGTAATGAATTAGTAGATGAACAAAATAACGATGTAACAAGTGATAGTTTTGATGAAGATATAGAAGATGATTTAATATTATTTTGGGGTAGAGGATTTGATTTAGATGACATAATATTTTTAGAAACGGAATTGTCAAGTTGGAAACAAACTCATAAATGTGACAATCAGGCAGAATTAACATTATTGAAAGAAATATGTATAAAAATTTTAGATATAAGAAAATCAAGGGAAAAAAAAGAAAATGTAGGGACTCTTCAAAAAGAGCTACAAGACCTGTTTAAAACTTGTTCTGTTGACCCTGCAAAAGCAAATTCTGCAAGTGCAGGTAAGTCTCATGAGGCATTTGGTATTTGGGTTAAGGATATAGAACAACTTCGTCCTGCTGAATGGTTTGAACAACAAGAAAAATATAAAGATATGGATGGTTTCGTTCCGTATATAAAGAATTATATAGTTCGTCCCATAGAAAATTTCTTAACAGGTGTGAGAAATTTCTTTGTAGACGATAATATTGATGCGGATTTGGATAGTGTTGATGTTACTTCAAATGACGGTGAAACAAATGGGTAAATCGTATAGTAAATATGAAAATGACTTTAAGAAATACTCAGGTCATAGCAATCAATTTAAAGCACCTAAATCAATGATAAAAGAAAAAGATAGAAATGAATTATGGCAAGAAAATCTAATTGATTGGATTACATTCTATCGCCGTAATATTCATAGATTTATACAACATTATTTTGGAGTACAATTATATTGGTATCAAATTATATGGATATATTTTATGAGTATAAGTGAAAGTTTTGTTACAATAGCATCGAGAGCCTCTGCGAAATCGTGGCTAATCGCCCTATTAGCATATGCTCGTGGGTCGCTTTACCCCAACAGCGAAATTGTAATCGTGGCAAATTCTATGAAACAGGCTGCGGTTATTTTTGGAAAGATGGCAAGATTAAAAGATGATTATTCAAATATTGCAAGAGAAGTAAAAGATTTTTCTGATACTCAAAATAACTGTAGTTGCCTATTACATAATGGTACAACAATTAAGGTTGTAGCGTGTCAGGAAAGTGGTCGTGGAGAACGTTCAACTTTCACAATTGGAGAAGAATTTCGGATTATGGATAAACAGAAATTCGATAGTATAGTAAAACCTTTTGCCTATGCTAGACAAACTCCTTATTTAAAAAATCCGAAATATTCAAATATAAAAGTATTAATAGAAGAACCAAGACAAATTCTTATATCTTCTGCATATCATAAAGGTTTGTGGTGGTATAAAGAAACATTAGATACAATAAAAATGATGTTAGAAGGTAAAGATGCTGGTTTTATAGCTTTTGATTATTTAATTGCTATAAAACATAATATAAAAACTAAAAAGGCGATAGCAAGAGACCGTTCTACTATGGATGAAATCACTTTTCTTGAAGAATATGAAAATATTCCTTGGGGAGAAAACAGTAATGCTTATTTTAAATTAGAGATGTTTAATAAAAATAGAAGCATTAAAAAAGCTTTTTATCCTTTAAGAAAAGATATTTTAGATAGTAAAAAAAATCCATATGACATAAAAAGAGTAGATGATGAAATTAGACTTGTATCTGTGGATATAGCTACAAGAAAAAATGAAAAAAATGATAATAGTATAATAACATGCATTAGACTTATACCAACTTCTAAAGGCTATGTAAGAGAATATGTTTATATGGAAAGTCATCAAGGTGAACATACTGGAAAACAAGCATTAAGGATAAAGCAAATATATCATGATTTTAGTGGTGATTATATTGTACTTGATTTACAGCAAGCTGGGATGAACTTACTTGTCCTCCTTATAAGAAATTATAGGGTAATAAATTGCGGAACTAAGCGGGAAGGCTGAAATGCTAATCCGAACCGAAGGCTATAATATAAAAGGTGTAGTCAGGGGCAGAGCATAGGTGATGAGGAAACAATAATTCACCCAAGAGTCCGCAACATCTAAAATTGAATAAATTACTTCTAAACATCTCTAAAGGAGGTGTTTTTATTTGCTAATTTCAGAAACCGTTGAAACAAAATGGAATTCAAGAACTAAAAAATATTATGAATTACTAGGCTATATTTATACAAAAATGAAAGATTCTTTTATTGTAGATGTTTATGATTTAAAAGATAATAGTATGATTTATGTAGATGTACGATGTGAATATTGCGGAGAAAAATATTCAATATTATGGCTACATAGAACTAAAATGGTTTCAAAAAATATAAAGCATAAAGATTGTTGTCTAGCTTGTACTCCTAAAAAAGCTTCTGAAACGATGTTGTTAAAATATAATAGTAAAAATGCTATGTATATTAACGAATTTAAAGAAAAACAAAAACAAACTGTTTTAAATAATTATGGTTGTGAAAATGTTTTTCAAAGTGAAGAAGTTAAAAATAATATAAGACAGGGAAATTACCAAAAATATGGAGTAGAAAGTTACACTCAAACTGAAGAATGTCAAAATAAAAGAAAAGAAACATGCTTATTAATATATGGTGAAACAAGTCATATGAAAACTAAAAAATACAAATTAATGTTTACTGGGAAAAATAATCCTGTATGGAAGGGTGGAATTAGGACAAAAAGAACAGAAAGAATAACTAACGAATATAAAGAATGGAGATTATCTGTTTTTGAAAGAGATAGTTATGAGTGTTCTAAATGTCATCAAAACTCCCATGATTTACAGGCACATCATATTTTATCTTGGAGAGACAACGAAGATAAAAGATATGACGTTGATAACGGTATTACATTATGTTTGACTTGTCACCAAGAATTTCATAAAATTTATGGGAAAACCATAGCAAATAGAGATGATTTATTAGAATTTATTCAAAAATGATGAAAATATATGCCGAACTATTAGGAATTATAACTAATAGAACTATAGAATAAAAAGTCTGTAGGATAACAAATTTGAAGTGTATTTGAACAATTAGCAGTTGTAACTAAAGATGATGAAAGAGGTATTGAATATGATGCTTTAACTGTTTATGAACATAAAACTATAGATAAATCTTTAATTGCTGAATTAAAAGAAAAAACATTAGGTATAAAAGCAAAACCTGTTATTTATCCAATAATGGCAAGTGCAAAATTAAATAGTGAAATTGCTGTTGATTTTAGAGATAAATTACAAAGAGGTTTAATTAATTTTCTTGTGAATGAAAATGATGCAGAAAGTTATTTAACTAAAAATAATAAAGAATATTCAAATTCAAAAGATATAAATTTAAGAGTGTGGTATACGTTGCCTTATATTGAAATAGAATTACTTGCAAACGAGACAATTAATCTTGAATATTCTGTTGTAAGTGGAAATATTAAATTAGAGACTTCGGGAACGGCAAGGAAAGATAGGTATACAAGTTGCAGTTACGGTAACTTCGTAGCTTCGTTGTTAGAACTTGATTTTTTAAAAAATGGTGATTCAGACTATGATTTTGTTTTTACCTATAGCTAATACATTAATACAATAACTATAAAATTATATATAAATATAAAATTATATATAAATATAAAATTATATATAAATATAAAATTATATATAAATATAAAATATATAAAACTAAAATTAAATAAAAAAGAAAGGAGGATTTCAATTGGAAGAAAATACTCAAAACACTTCTCAATCTCAACCACTTGAAGCTTCCCATATGATTGAATTAAATGCGATGTCTTTATCAAGTTATTTTTTTAGTGAAGCATTAACAACTGGAATATCATTAGAACAATTAAGATTATATTGTAGATATCCTATGAAATATAATATTCAATTGCGAAAAATTAGTCGTGAAATGTATGGATTAAATGGAGTCTTTGCTAATGTATGTGATTATTATGTATCTATGCCTTCATTAGATAAAATTACTACATGTTATGATAATACACCACAAAATCAAAAGAAAAGAAAATTATATGATTTAATGTTAGATAAAATTAATCATAAATTATCTTCAAGAGATATTTTATTAAAAGTATGTATAGATGGTATGTACATTGGTTATTTACGTGATTCTATAGCTACAAACAAAGATGCACAAATTCAAGAAGGATTAGTTGACAGTATGACAATTCTTGAAGGTTTAGCTATAGATGATTCTTTTATGATAAATCCGTTAAATCTTGATTTTTGTAAAATATTAGGTTTTCAAAATAATGATTATGTTGTTGGTTTTGATATGATGTATTTCAATCAATTCGTAGGAAATGATTTATTGGGAGAAATTAAGAATTTTCCCTCTGAATTGATTAAAGGCTATTTATCATATAAAAAAGATAATTCTAAAAGATGGTTAAAATTAGACCAATCTAAAACGGTTGTATTAAAAATCAAAAGTAATATTGATGAACCTTTTGGTAGAGGATTGGCTATATCGGCATTATCAGATATGTTCTTTTCAGACCAATATACTGAAAGTCAAAGAGCAAACATTATTGAAAATGCTGGTACTATTAGATGGTTAAAACAACCTTCTGGTGAAAAAAAAGGGACTTCCGCTTTAACTAAAGAACAACAGCAATCACAATATGAAAATTTTAAATCGGCAGTTTTATCTAATGCAAGTGGGTCGGATAGAAGAATTGGAAAAACAACTACTTTAGTTTTAGCACCAGATACAGAAGTTGGAAAACTTGAAACAAATACTAATGACACATCAAAAACATTAACAGATGAAAATATTAAAAGAATATCTACAGATTTAGGATTTGCTTCAGGAGCATTAAATGGAGAAGGAAATTCCACATATAGTAGTTTACAAATTAATATAGAATTAATTTTAACACAAGTTTATCAATGGTTAGAACAAATTTCATGGCAATATACAAAAGTATTTAATAATGTTATTAATTCTAAAGGTAAAGACATTATTAAATTTATATATTTAAAAACTTCTTCATTGAATAAAGATAATGAATATAATATTGCAAAAGAAATGTTTACTTTAGGTTCTGGCTCTAGACTATGGTTATATGCAGTTGGTTCTGGAGATATTGATACTTATATGTCATTGATGGAGTATGAAAAATCAATGGATATGGATACACTGTATCCTCCACACCCTATTTCATTCACTACTAGTGGAGATAATGGAGATGAAGGTGGAACACCTACTAAAAATTCTAGCAATCCGAATACAGTAAAATCAAAAACAAATAACTCAAATAAAACACCTAAACCATCGACTAAATAAGGAGGTGAAATATGAAAAACAAAATAATTGAAATATCAAAAATGAATGAAGTCACAGGGCGTTCGTCAATAAAAATAGCAATGCACGAAATTTATGATTCTAATGAAGTTTATAATAAAAATGGAATATCATGGAGTGAAACTTATACTGAAAATAATTTAGATTCATGTATTGGAATGCCTATATGTGTTTCATTTATTGATGATGCAAATACAATACCTTCTGGACATGGAGAATTTGAGGTTTTAGATGATGGTACGGTAACTTTTGGTACTTCTTCTGTAGTGGTAGGTTCAATAGAAAAAGCATATATAGGAAATATTGAAATTGATGGAACAATAAAAAAGGTTGCAATTGCAGAAGGATATTTATTTTCGCAACGCTACACTTCCTTCGTTGATTGGCTGAAAGAAACAATAAATTCTGAGCAAATTACAACGTCTATAGAAATTGGTGCAAAAGCACCAAATACTGAAATTATATATGATGGTGGATATAAAACAAAAGGGCGTGTACCTCAAGATTATTGTTACACAGCAACAGCTATACTTTATATAGTTGAACCTGCTGATGATTCTGCTATAGTAATTGAAGTAAATAAAAATATTAATAACGAGGTGAATGTTGAATTGAAAAATAAAAAGAGAACAATCAAAGGACAAACTTTTGAAATGAATGCTTTAAATTATTATGATATTTGTTCAATTATAACAAAAGCATTTAATAAGATTATGAATCCTACTTGCAGTAATTGGTGTTGGGATTATTGTATTCATAAATTTTACCCTACAGAATCATATGTAATTATGTGTAAATATGATGATGCAGGAGAATATTGGAAAACGCCATATACAATAACAAATGGAGATATCACACTTGGCGATATAACAGAAGTTGAAGAGGATTGGAAACCTACTAATGAAGTTCAAGAAATGCAGATTGATTTATCTTCTCTAAAGGAAGATTTTATTAATAAAGAAGAAAATGTTTGTAAACAACAAGAAAACAATTCTAATAAAGGAGGTAATAATGAGATGGATGAAACTAAAATTCAAGAACTTAATTCTAAAATTGACGAGTTATCTAATAAAGTTACCGAGTTAAATTCAACTGTTGTTGAAGCTAATAAGGCTTTGGAAACTGAAAAAAATGAGAAGATAGCTATGGTTGAAGAATTAAATTCTTTAAAGGTATTTAAGGAAGAGAAGGATTTAGAAGCCAAGAAGGCAGAAATTAATTCATATTTTACAACTGAGGTTTTAAAAAATGGTTTTACAGAAATTGAAATTAATTCTCTTAAAACAGATTATGTAGATAAAATGGATTTGGATGGTTTGAAGAAAATTGAAGCAGAATTATGTGTGAAGAAAGTAAAAGAACTTAATTCTATACAAAAAAATGTGGAAGTTAATTCAAAAGACAATTCCGATTTATTTATGGCAATTCACAACACTGAAAAATCAGACGAAGATATGTCTGATTTATTTTAATTAAAAATTAAGGAGGAAATAATAATGAGTTTATTTAAATTTAATTCAATTCAAGCTTTAGTTAACGCAAAAAATAATCCTAGAGTTAGAGCAACAGCTGAAATAAAAAATGGTTACATTCTTACAGTAGAGGAAAAACATGTTGGAACTGGTACAAAATCGTTGGCTGATATTACTGTAGGTGGAACACCTGCTGCTGGTACTTTAAAAATTAGTGTTGGTGGCTATAGAGCTGATGTAACAACAACTGCTACAACTGCTGCTGCTACTGCTACAGTTATATATAATACATTATTAACTATATTAACACCATATGGTTATATATTGGATAATACTACATCAGCACATGTAAAAATTACTGCACCTACAAATAGTTCTGATACAAGTTCTATTGCTGTAGTCGTAATAGATGCAGGTGTAAGTGGAGTTACATTTAGTACTGCTACAACCGCTGGTACTTTAACTGCGTCTTATGATGAAGCTACAAAAACTATTACAACTCTTACTGCTACAGATAGATATTATATAGCAATGAATATAATTGATACACCTGAATTATGGAAACAAAGTGATTTTGCTATATCTGAAGGTGGTTATGTTAATACGTTTGAACTTAATCAATTAATTGGTTATCCTGTGGAAATATCAAGTGATTTGGTTACTACAGCATTTGTATCAGTAGATGCAGATGGAACTGATTTCCTTGTACCTGATACTTCCAATGCATATAAATGGGTTAAGGCAGATTCAAAGGGTAATGCAGCAGTAGCAATAAAAGTACTTGAAAAAACTACTTTCGGTGGAACTGGTTTCTACGGAAAATTAGTTTAATATTATAATATAAAAGGAGGAAAATTTAATGAGTAAAATATATGAATTAAATAATTTTCAGGCAAAACCTGAAATTAATAGCATTGTATCAGAGCATACATATAATGAAAAATCACCAGTAATTGAAATCTTTTCTGCAATGATAAAAGGCGAGGACACAAGCAAGTATGGAGAAAAGGCAAATAAAGCATATAATTATATAAAAACATTGGCAGCAAATGCACTTGCTGGAGATGGAAAAGCTAAAGTAGAATTAAATACTATTACATCAGTAATGATTCAAGCACCTCTTTTAAAGAGATTACAGTTACTTTCATTTATGGGTAATGTAACTAATGTAGCTTATAATGAAAGATTGCTTTATAAAGTATATAAATTACAAGGTAAAATGTCTAATTTCCAAGCTAGTCAAGGCGATGTTACTTTTGCAACTGAAACTTGGGATTACAGAGAAATGTCCACACAAACTATTTCTGGTGGTACTGCTGTAAACTATAGAGAACTTGCTACAGGTAATTTTGATAATCAAGGAGTATTAACTGAACAAGTTATTACAGATATGATGAACAAAGTTTTCTACAAAATAATGGTAGACCTTTATAGTGGAGTTAAAAATGCTACAGGTATTAAACATTTCGTAGAAGCATCAGGTATTACATCACAATCTGTAAAAGATATGGTAAAAGTAATACGTAGATGGGGTAATGTAGGTCTTTCTGGAGATTTTTCAGTAGTTTCTCAATTAAATGATTTTGTTGGATTTAAAGCATCATCTGGAGTAGGTACTAATTTACAATTACCAACAACAGTAGTTGAAGAAATTATGAAAACAGGATTGTTAAATACTTTCTTTGGTTCTTCTGTAGTTGAAATACCTAACACTTACAATTTAACTAAACTTAATTCTGCTGGTGATAATTATGAAACATACTTACCAGAAGGTTTATTATTTGCTATGGTTAATGGTGAGAAATCACCTTTACAAGTTGGTTATAGAGGTGGTTTAACTTCTAAAGCAGGTTTTGACGTAGTTACAGGTAATGAAATTACAAGATTTGATATGGAAGTAGGTTCAGTTGTTATTCCAGAATACGTCCCAACTATGGGTATTATTTCAGATTCAAACTTTGCTGTAGATAAAACATAATTAGTATAAATATAAAAATATAATATAAGGGAGTAAATTAGTAAATATTTACTCCCTTATTAAAATTAAAGGATATTTTATGGAGGTTATTTTATGGAAAAAAAAATTATAGAAAAAGAAATTATAGAAAAAGAAAACAAAGGTTATATAAAACCGAATATGGATTCATTCACTACTTGTAGAAATTTATGCAATTGGAGTTTATACTTTTCACTTCCATCTGTTTTAGGTGGAGAAAAAACAATAAAGTCTAATGGTACAATTGATTTACTCAATAGAGAAATTAAATTATTATGTGATAATAATGATATATTTTTTATTGGAACTGGTGAGGGTAATCATGCTAGAATTTTCGTAGATGACGAAAATATGAGAGTTTATTTAGGTTTTGAATCTGAGGATGGTAAAAGAAAACAAAATATAATATCAGATGAAAAATGCCAAAAACTCTTTGATTATAAAACGCATAGTACTTTTGAAAAACATATAAACGAAGATATTATCACAGAACATGAAAAAGATTTTATAATGAGTTACGCACGTAAAAATAAAATTAATGATTTTGAGAAGATTGACTTTTTAGAAAATTTTTGTAATAAAAAATTTAAAATATAAGGAGGAATTTTTATGACTCCTTTGCAACAAATTTATGATGCTTTTCTTGGAAAAATAGATGAAAATATGTTTGGCAAAGAAGCTCAAATATTTCAATGGTTAAATTCTGCAAGAGCTAAGTGTAAAAAATATGTTATTCATTCTTTAGATTATGTATTAGATTCTCCAGTTTTACCTGAAACAGTTTCTTATGATGGAAATTTTCTTGTTAATTTAGATGATGATGAAATTGATTTAATAGCTATGCAGATGAAATATGAATATTATGACAAAAAGAATGCTTATTTAATTGGACTTAAAAGAGAAATAGGAACAAAAGATTTTAATTCGTTACCAAATAAAAAGCAAGAATTAGATGGAATATGTAATGTAATGAAAATAATTAAAGAAGACATTAAAGAATTACAACAACAATTTAACACTTATAAATATAATTAGGAGGGATATTTTGAAAGAGATTTTAATAAAAACATCACAGGGAGAAATGTCCCTTCAATTCCTATGTGATAAAGAATATAGGCGAATTTGTGCAATTTTAAATATGATTGAAACGGAATTTAATACTTCTATGTCTCAACACTTAGAATTAAGAAAATATTTATTAGATACAGGTAATTTCATTCAAAAAATACCCGAAATGATTTCAGAAATAATTGAAGTTAAGGGTGATAAAAATGAATACAAGAAATGAATGGATGACTGATAATGAACATTTTGGTAGTGAGTATCCTAATAATATGCTATTAGAAAAAACCATTGAGAGATTTGAAATTCAAAAAAATTCTCTTGAAGGAAAAGATGCAGTTATTGATGGAGTGAGCGAACGTGTTGTTTCTCAAAATCATACAAATCCTTTAAATCAAAGTAAATATGATTTAAAAATTCATTGTGATATGAGTAGTTTAGTACATACAGGTTCAATAATTGAGATGGAAAATAAAACTTGGTTAGTTACAAGTAACGTATTTGATACTCAAGCATACAAAACCGTAAGTGTTGTTAAATCCAACAACACCCTAACTTTCTATTCCTCCCAAATTCTATATACGCTCCCCTGTATCTTTTCAGATATAAGCATAGATATGGAAGAAAGCAAATTTATGAATCTTCCTATCGGACATTACTTAATTTATATTTCTAGTGGATATATTACTAAATCTGATTTAAACTTACGTTTTATATTAAATGATTCAGCTTATAAGATTGAAGGGATAAGTAATGCTACAAATGGATTAGTGAAGATTGAGTTAGTGGATGATGAAATAACTCCTGATGATAATCTTGAATTAGGTATTGCTAATTATTATAGTAATCAAATACAATATGAAGTTACTATATTAAATGGGGAATTTGCTTCTTTACTCTATACAAATTCCACACTACAATTAAATGTACAATGTAAAGAAAATGGAGCAATCGTTAGTAATCCATTAGTTGTTTATACAACTAATAATAACTTAATTGCAACAGTTTCCAACGCAGGTTTAGTTACAGTAATTGGAACAGGGGATTGTATTATTACTGCTACTTATAATGGTATAACGGATACAATGAATATTCATGGAGATATTTCATCTTCAAATAATTATTCTCTTACTTTAACACCTACAGATACGACTTTAAATCTAGGTGGAACATTAAAATTTACGGCACACGCATTTAATAATGGAATTGAAGATTTAACAAGGCAATTTAATTTTATTGTATCCAATCTCGATGGAACTACTAATAAATATGTAACCGTGATATCGGATTTTAATATTTGTACACTTAATGCAAGTATATCATCAAGTCTTGCTATGAATAAATATATAAAAGTAAGAGCTGAATTAACATATGATTCGGCTATTTTTGTTGAGAAACAAATTAAAATTATTGGATTAATATAGGAGGTGTATATATTGAAAATTGGTCAATCAATAACTGAATTACAAAATAAAGTAATAGATAAAATATTAAAAAATCAAGAAATAGTTAAGGCATTAATTATTGATAATGAAGATTTTCTCAATATAACACCTACTGCTGAACAGAATGCTATATTGGAAAAACCAAATGTTTTAATTAGAAAACAGATAATGCCTTATAAAAATATTACATCTGTAACCAATATTGATAAACCTTATATTACTTCTGCTTGGGTAAATTTTAAAAGAACAAGTAATAACTATAAAAGTGGTAGAGTTTATTTTTATATAATAATGCCTAATAGCTTAGAAAAAACAGCAGAAGGTATTAGATATCTTTTTATAGCAGATAGACTTGATGAATTATTATCTGAAAGTGGTATAGGTAGATTTGTTTTTGATGAACGAGGAGATTTTCCGATAGATAAAGAAACTTTAGGTCATTACATAGTTTTTAATATAGAAGATTTTTATGGTGTATAAATATGGATATTAAATTAAATTTGATTTTACAAGAGCCTATTGATTTTTATGGAATACCTATTCAACTTATAACTTTTGAAGAAATATTTAAATATGGAATAGATAAATTTAATCAACTATTAATACCGTTTAGTATTACCATTGATTTATTGGAAAACGAGTTATCTGAGGAAGATAAATTAAAAATTAAAAACTTTGATTTAGTTGTTTCTGATAAAAGCATTTTCCAATTATTAATACAGGCATTGCAACTATTTTGTAAAACAGATGACATTCAATTTGTTGAAGAAGGTATTAAAATTAAAGATGGTATTCTAAATAGAGATAATTTTGATGAATTTGCTATAATCATTCTTCAAATATGTGCAAGAGAGAGACAAACAAAAGAAAGAGTGCCTATATTTAAAAATGATTTACAAAGAGATATTTGGACAAAACTTCAAGAAGGTAGAAAACGTGAGGCTAAAAAAAATGAATTGAAATTAGAAGATGTAATTAATATTGTTCAATATGGTGGGAAATCGTTTATACCCAAAGAAGAAATTAAAAAATTTACTTTATGGGAAATGATGAACGCTTATAAAACAATATTAGGTATTTCTAATTACCAAGATAGTTTTAGTATTTATTTAATTAGTGGTGAAAAATCATTAGTTGAAGGAAAACATTGGACTGAATTAATTAAAATTGATAATAAATCAAAAGAGTAATAAGCCGAAAGGCTTTTTATTTTATATAAAACCAAAACAAAAAAATATTTAAGGAGGCAAAAAAATTATGTTATATGGTATTAAGGATTGAATGCAGTCCCCTGTGTTAGTGATAGCATATGGAAAACTCCGAATATGCTGGAAACCCCTTAGAGTCTTTAATAGTAATTTATATAAGAAATTATATAAATATCTGAAAATTTAAAGAATTGGGCAATCAGCAGAGATAGACCTAACCCTATTAATAGGTATGGTAAGCTCTCAGAGACTACCAAGGAGTGTCTTGTAAGGACTTATTCACAAGACAATGGTATAGTCCATTCCCCTAATAAGTACGAAAGGAATGATAGTAGATGGTAAAGTTACCGTCAAAGGTTAATATAGAAGCATTAATAATAGGATTAGTAATAGGTGATGGATACATGCGGATACAAGAAAAATCACATCACGCCTATTTAGAAATATCACACTCTTTAAAACAAAAACAATATTTAGATTTTAAAATATCTTTAGTTAAAAAATACCTTAAAATAGACCATTCTATATACAATAGAATAATAAAAAAAGATAACAAAGAATATCCAGTTATTAAAGCAACTTTTAAGTCCGATTCAAGATTTACTCATATTTATAAATTGGTGTATGAAGATAAAATTAAAACACTTAGAAATATATATGATAAATTTGACAAATTATCATTGGCTTTAATGTATATGGACGATGGTTCTTGTAAGGTAAAAAAAAGATTAAAACAAAAAAATGGAGATATATTATTATCTGATATTGGTTATATAGATGCTTTTATGATAGCAACTAATTGTTTTAGTTTTGGTGAGTGTAAATTATTTTGTAATATGCTTAAAAATAAATTTGATATTGATGCGACAGTTCAAAAAGATAGAGAATTACCAAGGATAGCAATATCGAATATAAAAAGTAAACAAATATTTATTGAATTAATAAAACCTTTCGTAGAATTAGTGCCAGATATGTTATATAAAATTAATAAACCAATTAGAATGTCTGATGCTAATTTTTTAAAAATATCGGGATAACCGAGGGTATAAAAGGCTGCAAATTTGCAGATTATTTCACAAGTAACTGGAAAACCTGTATTGTATTGTAACTATGCTCAAACAAGTTCTATAGATTTTACTGCTGATAGTGTTTATGCAATGAATAAATCTACAAAGGCGATTCGTTGGGATAAACAGAGAGAAGGTACTTTCAAAACAGAAATGGAAGTATTTGAAACTAAATGGTTGTCACTTTTATTCGGCACTTCAATGTCTTCTTCAACAAAATCAATAGCTAAAAGAGAAGTATTAGATGTTCAATCAGGGGGTCTAGGTGCTTCATTGGCAGTTGCTCCAAAACCAGGTAGTCTTGTTATTTTCATATTAAATGCAGATTCTGTATCTCATGGAATTGAACAAACAGCAGGAACTCCAGCTACCGCACCAGACACTTATAGCGTCTCAACATTAGCTCTTACTTTTAACGCAACTACTTTTGCATCTGCTGGAAAAATAGTTGCTTACTATTTAATAGATTCGGCTGTATCTGGCTTTACAGTTGATAATATTTCATTCCCATCGGGATATAAAATTTATGCAGATTCAGCTATTAGAGGTACTGACCAAGTTGATAAATTTGTACAGTATCAGTTACTTAATGTTAAACCGAAATCTAATGTAAGTTTAACTATGGATGATAATAATGTAGCCAAACTGTCGATTGAATGGGATATTTTGTCAGATTCCGCAGGTAATATGATGCACTACATAGAAGTATAATAGGAGAAGTTATTTATGATTAAATATAATGAAGTAAAATTGACTTACACTTGTCCTGCGTTCCCACCAGAAGGAATTTTTATGAATAGAAGTTATAGAATTGTTAAAAAAGATAATATATTATTTGTAACTGATGGAAATAAAGATACTTTAATGGAAGAGTTATTAATAAAAATGTTGTTTTCTCCTCAAGAGAAAGATATTACTTGGATAAACGTAGATTTCAAAGAAGAAATAGTACCAAAGAAAAAATAATAAGTAATATAAAACTAATAGGAGTTGGGAAAAATGGCTCAAAAGGCTTGATAGCCTAACTCCTATTTTTTATTTTTGTAAATATAATAATTACGTTTTATTTAATGTTTAAGCCAAAATATCCCTCACCAATAACATTACACCAAACCACTATAAACATTTCTCAAACTTTAATTAAATCACTTGTAGACGTATCTCAATATCCCAACAATACCAAAACATAACTTTGAAAATAAATAATATTAACATAGATAAATTAAAATTAGGAGTGAGAATATGATAGGTAGTTGTTTCTCTTTTAGTTTGGAAATAAACAGAGATGTTTTAGATAGATATAATATAAAACTATTGACAAGCAACATAAATAGTATATAATAAACTTATACACATAAACTAAATTATGGAATAAAGGGTGGGTGTAGTAACCCTATGCTCACTCTTTTAAAAATCTATTGTAATTATAATATAATAAACAATATAAAATTATTTTACTAACACATGAATAAATCATACACATTAGTAATATACTTATAATAATACTCAATCCCATATTAACAAATACATATTTAATATAGTATAATATGAATATAGATATGAAATGAGAGGATTGAGAATATGGGAGTTAAAAACAAATTAAAATATTTATTAGATGCAAGGGGTTATACCCAAGCAACCTTAGCATCAATGTTAGATATTTCTTTAGTAGCATTAAATAACATAATCAATAATAAATCTTATCCAAGCGTAGTTATTTCAATGAATATGGCGAAAGTATTTAATGTATCAGTTGAAGATATATTCTATGAAGAATCCGATAGTCTACTAACAGAAGAGTTAAATGAAATAATTTATAACTTTGACCATGCTAATATTGATGAAAAAGAAGATTTATTAAAAAGGATTTTATATTTAGATATTCAAAATGTGGTTACAATTTTAAAAGATAAAAATCAAAAGATTTATAAAATGTTAGAATTTGAATATGAAGAAAAAGAAGATATGGGTTTATATGAGAGATTTGATTTTCATATTAATTTTCAATTGAGACATATAATTAAACTTATGGATGATACATTAAATGATAATAGAGAACTAAAAAATTCCTTAGAAAAGTTATTAGAATCGGTTATAAGGTATAATCAAAAGATGATAGATAAGAATATAAAGTTTAATTTATAAATTATTATTTATTTTTATAAAGAATAGTTGACATTTTAAATTTCCCAGCATATAATATAATTAGGAAAGGGAAATAAATCCCAAACTAACCAAAATATATTATATGAAGGGGTGTTATTAAAATGGATGTAATAACAAGTAAGAGAATGGAACAAAAACAGTATCGTGAGGCAGAAAGTGATTATGGAATCGGTTTAGCAGAATATAACTATGGTGACAAAATGAAGTTGAGTTGGTTGGATATAATAAATTACGTATATGAGCAAACTCGAAAAGGAATTGGTAAAGTAATAATAAAAGAAAATTTCCTAAGAGACATAATAGACCCAAAGATTAGTGAAATGAATATTGATTTAAGTGTAATGGAAGTTAATATAGAAATGGAGCTTGAACTTGAAAGATATAACTATAAATAAAAAAAATAAGTATCCTGTCAGATACTTAGTAAAATAAATAATTGTTCGGTTGAGTTAATTATATACTTAATATTAGATAAAATCAATAAATAGAATAAATAGATAATAGTTTTCACAAGGGATAGATTAGCATGAGTTTGCAAAATCCTCCCCATACATAAACAATCTACATAATTGTAAATATTCCCAACATATAATATAATATATATAATTGTGTAGATTGTTCAAATTTAAAGGAGGATTAATTTATGAAAAAATTCTTTATTCCATTGATTCTAGTATTGGTTTTAATATTATCATCATGCACGAGTACATTATCAGACGAACAGAAAGATAAAATAATAATAAGTGCTTATACAAAAGGTGATGTAGAGACTGCAAAACGGAAAGCAGTAGAATTATATAAAGATGATGAAAGCAAAGCTATTACTTGGCTTATGGTTTTTAATGAAACAGAAAATAAAGATTACAAAGATAAGTTAATAATACAAGATGGTTGGACTTGGAAAGTTGATAAAAATTATTCTTATGTAAAGGGTAGGGTAAAAAATACAAGTGATAAAGATATTAGATACTTTGAAGTGACAGTAGAGTATTTAGATAGTGCAGGAAAAGTTTTAGATTCTGATTATACCAATAGCGGAGAAACATTGAGAATTGGCAATCAGAAGGAATTTGAAATAATGCATAAGAATAATAGTGATTATGAAAAAGTTAGAGTGTTTGTAAATGAAGTGAGAACTGAATAAAACAAAATTATTAAAAGAAGCAAGTAATTCTTGTTTCTTTTAATTTGAATAAATAAAATATATAAAATTAATTGGAGGTAAAGGAATGGAAGTAAATTTAGTAACTATAGAACAGGTGAAAGAAAATATAGAATTATTAATAGTAAAACAATACATACCTTTTGCATTTAAAAAGAAGATGGTAGAAGATATAATAGAAACCTGCACATCTACAAATGAAAGTGGATTTTATATTGATAGTTTATTCAAGCAGATGGCTTTTGAATATTCAATAGTTAATCAGTATAGTAATATTGAATTATCTGATAATAATATAATTGAAACCTATGACACAATTAAAGAATTTGGAATAGTAAACCATGTATTTAAATCAGTAGAAATAGAAGAAATTAAGTTTATAGAAAAATGTTTAAATGAACAATTAGAATATTTACTTAAAATAAACAATAGTATTGAAAGCGTTATTGCAAAGGGTATTTCTAAGATAGTAGAAAAAATACCAAATAGCAAAGAAATAAATAAAATGATTCCAAAATTAACTAAAGAGTTGAGTAAAATTTCGCCAGAAACAATGGAAATAATAAAAGGTTTTAATAAAACAAAATAAATTTAAAAAACAAAATATATAAAAATAAACCTCTCTATTAATTTAGGGAGGTTTTTATTATTGGTGGTGATATTTAGTGTTAATATCCGACAAAGATATACAAAATGAAATGAATTTATATATAAAAAACATTCAGAAACGTTGTGAGCAGATATTAAGGGAAGAAATTGGAAGGTTAGTATACGATTCCTATAACAGTGTGCAATATGAACGCACCTTTTCTCTACTTGAGTCTGTAGATTCTAAAATAACAGAGGATGGAAGTTTATTAGTTTATATCAATGAAGGATTATTGGATTATTTTTCTGTAGTAGATGGAAGTGACCAATCCAAGAATGTTCCTTTTTACTTAAACTATGGACATACAGATAATACGGGTATTGATAATATGTATCACAATTATCCTGCTCGTAACTTTATTGAGAGTAGTGCTGAAAGAATGAGTAAGGAATTTGGAATGAAAGTTGAAATAATTAATGATAGAAATATTGGATATTTGGATAATTATAGATAATTCACATTCACAGAAAGCGAGGTGTAAACATGGCTTTAGGTATTAAAATGCAACTGATAAATAAACAAGAATTAGAAAAAGAATATTCTAGTTATCTTGATAGTTTATCTAAAAAATATAATCTTAATGTAAAAATCAATTCTACAATTAATGAACAAATGAAACAAACAGAACAAATTACAAAGAATACTACACAAGCACAAAATACTCAAAATAAATCCTTACAAGAACTGATACAATTAAGAAAAACATTACAAATAGATGCTCAACAATTTACTCAACTTGCTTCAAAATATAGGCAAGAAGAAGAATTTGTAAATTTAACTAAAAAAGAACAAGTTCAATTAGTAAGTATGCTAACTAAAGCTGAAAAAGAACATTCTGCGGTTTTAAATAGTAGAACTAATACTTTGAAAACCATGAATAATCAAGAAGAACAATTAGCAAAATTAATGGCTAAAGGAAGAGAGGCATCTCAATTAAAATCCAAAACAAATGACAGAAGTGCAGAATTGTTACAAACCAAAGCAATTAATCAATCTTTAGAAAAAACAAAACAATTAGAAATAGATATAGCATTATATAAACAAAAAATGCTTGGTGGAAATGGTTTTTCAGGAGAATTGGATATATTTGCAGGAAAACAAAAGGGTAGATATGATACAGATGCATTAGCTAAAATTAAAACAGATATACAAGGTTTAAATACAGCTACTCCTGAATTAAATTCTAAAATAAAACAAACTGGTATAGAATTTTCTTCATTAAAACAACAAGCAGGTCAATCAGGTAGTGTAATGGCTAATGCATTAGAAAATGCAGGTAAATTCTTACGTTTTTATTTAGTAGGAGGATTATTAGTTGGTGCAGTAAATGTATTAAAAGGAAGTTTAACTACCATAAGAGAAATGGATACGGCATTAACAAATTTAAAAAAAGTTTCAGATGAACTAGGTAAGAGTGTGGGAATTACTCAGTTTTTAACTGATGTAAATAATTTAGCTATTGAAGTAGGACATAGTACAAAAGCAGCGATAGAAGCAATTACTGATTTTAAAAAATTAGGTTATTCTTTATTGGATTCTCAAGAATTAGCAAAAAATGCTTTAATATATAGTAATGTTGGGGATTTACCTATTGAAGATTCAACAAAATCTTTAATTTCTACTATGCAAGGTTTTAAAATAGAAGCAAAAGATACTATGGAAATAATTGACAAATTTAATAATATTGGAAATAAATTTGCAGTTACATCCGAAGGAATAGGAAATGCATTACAAAAAAGTGCAGCTTCTTTACAAATTTCAGGAAATACTTTAGATGAATCAATTGCATTAATAGCTAGTGCTAATCGTTCTGTTCAAGACCCTGAGAAAATAGGAAATTCCCTAAAAACTGTTTCTATGCGATTAAGAGGGATATCTGAAGAAACAGGAGAAGCTATTCCTAAATTAGATAGATTTGTAAAATCTTTAACAGGTGTTGATATTATGAAAGATAAAAATACTTTCAAATCAACATATGAAATATTATTGCAGATTGGACAAGAATTTGACAATCTTACAGATAAAAGTAAAGCTAATTTAGTTGAAAAATTATTTGGATTAAGACAAGGAAACGTTGGTACGGCTATACTTACCAATACTAAAGATTTAATTAATGTCTTAGAAGAATCTTCTAATTCCGCAGGTTCGGCTTTACAAGAACAAGAGGCTTTTATGACATCTTTAGATGCAAAAACAAATAGATTTAGCGAAACAGTTGTAAAATTTTGGAACAATTTAATTAGTACCGATTTAGTTAAATGGTTTGTTGATTTAGGTACAGGTATTATTAATGTTGCCGATAATGGTTTTGTAAGATTTATAGCTTCTATAATCCTTACAACAGTTGCTATTGCAGGATTAACAGTAGGATTAGGTGTAATGAAAGCAGGATTTTTAAAGACAGCAATGGGAATAGCCGTATTAAAAATGGCTGAAGATGGTTTAATAGTAACAACACAAAAATTAACGGCAACATTACTGGCTTCTCCCTTATTTTGGTTAGCAGCAGGAGTTACTACTATTTATGCAGTAGTAAAAGCTGTGGATTTTTTTACTGTATCAATTGAAGAACAACAAACAAAAGTAGCAGATTTAACATCAAAATATAATGCACTATTAGATAAAATAAAAGAACTTAAACAGGTAAAGTCTCTAACTGAAGACCAAAAACAATATATAGATATTTTAGATAGAGAATTATTAATTCAAGAAAAAATACTTGCAATAGAAAAAGAACGTTTGATTTTAAAGGAAATTTTTGGAAAAGGTGTTTTAGGTAAGGGAATAGCAGGAGATATAGCAAAAGAAGCAATTCAAGCAACGGACTTAGCTGAAACTATAAAAGAAATACAAGATAGAATTTCTGAAACACCCAAGGGAACAGATACAAGTGCATGGACTAAAGTATTACAGGGTTTAAGAGAAGATGCACTAGCATTAGAAGATACCTTAACTCAACAAAAGAAAATAATTAAAGATGATATTGATTCTTATAAGATAATAGGGGAAGTGGCACCTCAAGCTTTAAAAGACCAATTAGTTGCTATTGATGATACTTTAGTTGGCTTACAACAGTTGAATAACTCTTTAAATGATATACCAACAAACGCCACAGAAGCAGGAGATGCCCTCGAATCAGCATTTGACTTCACTTCCGCAGAAGAATCTATAAAAACATTACAAAAAGTTAAAGAAGAGACAAAAGATTTAACTGATGCAATGGCTGAATATAATGATGCTGGAAAATTTAATAATAAAACTTTACTAGAATTAGTTGCAAAATATCCAGACCTTATAAAGTACCTCGGAAATGAGAAAGAATTATACGAACAAATATCAAAGAAAGTCAATCAAAAAACCACAGATGTACAAACAGCATATAACACAGAATTAACAGCATTAGAAACTAGTATAAATCAGAAAGCTAAAGGTTATGTCACAGACCTTAAAAATTGGCATAGCATAGAAGAAGCTAAATTAGCAATCAGTAAAGATATGCTTAACCAAGTAAATGATTTGTATAATAAAACATTAACAGCCACTGGTGACACAGGTACGGCAGAAATAAGTGCTATGAAATTTGCGAGGAGATTAAAGGAAAACTTAAATGCTGTATTGCCTGACATTGGTAAATATATAGATTTAAGTAATTTTAATATTGGTAAATTACTAAAACCTGATAGTAAATCTTCTAAATCATCTTCAACTTCAGCAGAAAAAGAAATATCAGATACTATATTAAAAGCAGAAAGATATTCAGAACTTAATACTCAAATTGAGATTACCAATAGTCTTTTAGAGAAAAACAAAGCAATTCAGGAAAATCTATCTGGTGATGCATTAATTTCATCTTTAAGAGAAGAGCAAGAATTATACGAGCAAAAACAAAAGAATCTATCAGCTATAAATGACGAAAGAAGAAAAGAACGTGCTGAATTAACTTCTTATTTAAAAACTCAAGGAGCAGTATTTAAAGGAGAAGGAGATTTATTACAAGTTAAAAATGCCCAAGTTATTCTTCAAAATAAATTAGACGAAGTTAATGCACATAGGTCAGATAAAGATAAAACTTTATATAATCAATTAAAATCTCAATATGATAATTTAAATGACTCATTAAAAAGATTTATTGATTTACAGACTAAAGATATTCCAAATGCTTCTGCTGAATGGTGGAAATTAGAAGGTGCAATAAAAGATAATACATCTACAATTGAAGATAATATTAAGGCTCAACTAAAAACACAAATAGAAACTCAACAAAAAATAGATGAATTAGTTCTTAAAGATAAACATGACCGTGAACAAACCGCATTTGACACACAAAAGAAAATTGATGACGAGGCTTTTTCGGTTAAACAACAAGGCGAAAAAGATAATTTTGAAGCTATTAAGAAAATTAGAGACGATGCTTTTTCAGATCAATTGCAACAACAACAAGATGCATTTGATACACAAAAAGCAATTGAAGATAAAGCATTTGAAGATAGTCAACAAAGCCAAAAGACTAATCTTTCTGCACAAACTTATGGAGTTACAGAATCAGATTATAATATTTATAAAGCAAATAAAATAACTCAATTAAATCAGGGTATAGCAGGTTTGCAAGGTGTAACAGGGGCAGATTCTGAAATTCAAGCAAAACAAACAGAAATAGATAATTTAAATGCACAAAGTTTTTCTGATTTAACAGATTATCAACAACTTTATACTGACATTCATCAGGTTAGAATTGACGCTTTAGATGCGGAACTTACAGCCTTACAAGCTACAAATGAAGCACAAGCAGAAACAGAAACACGTTTAAAGAATCAAAATGATTTGATTGAAAAACAAACTGCTTTAAAAAATGCTTTAGATAATAAAAATGTTCAACAATTAAAAAAGCAAAGTGATGGAAGTTGGCAATATGAATATGTTGCTGATGACGATGCAGTAAAATCTGCACAAAAAGCATTTGATGACCAAATTACATCTAATCAAGACTGGGAATCTCAAACCACATTAAAGCATAAAGAAGATTTATTAAATCAAAAAAAACAATATGAGCAAGATTTAATAAATGCTAAAAATAATTTATCAGATACCTTGCAATTAAATTTAGATAAGTCTTTAGCAGCGGAAAAAATTATTTATGATAATGCTTATGCTTTAAGACAAAAAGCATTAGACATTTCATTAAAAGTTCAACAAGATGCTTACGATTTAGCAGAAAGAAATATACAAAGAGGAATTGATAATGCATTAAAAGCAGAACAACTTGCTTACGATACAGCGGAAGCTATTAAACAAACTACTTTAACTAACGCACAAAATGTAGAGAATCTTAATTTAACTACTCATTATGCAGATATGAATACTTTAGTTGACATAGGTTTAAAAGAATTAGAAAAGACATATGGTAATGATTGGGATAAAATAAATGAAACTATAAAATCTAAACTAGATATTGCAAAAGAATTGTATGCGGAATTAGCACTAATACAAGCTGAAACAGGAAGTTTAGAAAGTGCAGATATTAATAATGGTGGAAACTCCCCTACTAATGTAAAAACCCCTCAACAATTGTATGCAGAAGCTAGAGCGAATGGCGATTGGCAAGGCATGGAAGATGCTAATAAATCTGCAAACAATGGTAAAATAACAGCTTCAGTAGATATAGAATATATAAAGAAAAAATATGGTCATGTAACTGGTGGAGAGGTTAGTGGAACAGGTTTTCAATGGCTTGATGGTAGTTTGCAAAAACCAGAAAGAGTTTTATCAGCAGAACAAACATTATCATTTAATAAACTAGTTGCAAATTTACCTAATCTTATGAATCTTATAAAATTACCTAGTTTACTTGATTTTAGTAGTTTTAAATTAGGTAATAATTCTAAAACAGAACAGATATTTAATATTGATAAATTAGAATTTCCAAATGTAACAAATCACACAGAAATTGTACAGGCATTGGATACTATTAGTTTAAGAGCTAAACAATATTCAACAACTAAAACATATGGACTAAATCAGTAAAATGGTTTAGTCCTTTAAAATGAGGTAATTATATGAACGAAAATATTAATAAAAATAAGATTCAGCAGCAAGATGAGATATTGAAAGCAATAGAAATAATGATAACAGCATATAATAAAGATTCAAAATATGATAAAACTCAATGGGGAACAATCACAACCATTAATGTTAATGGGACATATGCGGTGACTCATAACGGTGAAGTGTTTGATTTAACAGCAGTAAGCGGATTAACTCTTGCTATAAATGACGTTGTGCTAGTATTTATTCCTAATGGAAATTTTTCTCAAAGGTTTATTTTGTGTAAACGTCCATTTTAATACAATTAAACGGTAAATAAAGGCGGTGATTAATTTTGCTAATAACACCACAGATTCCATCATTCCTACCCTTTGATGCAACAAAAGATTATGAATTAAACTTTAACATACCTTCATATTCAGACCAATGTGTCAAAAATCAAATTCAAATATTTAAACAATCAGATAGTACTTTAGTATATAACAGCATAACTACAAGTTTTCAACTTTTTTGCCCTATTCCTATGAATACTCTTATGAATGGTATAAATTATCAATGCCAAATTAGAACTTATAATATAAATAATGATATTTCTGATTGGTCTGTTATGACTTTCTTTTTGGTATTGTCTCCTGTGACATTGACATTATTTATTCCAAATATTATTTTAAGCCAAAGTTTAATTTTAAATGCCACTTATTCACAATTGGAATTTGAATCAATTTTAAGTTCTAAATTTATATTATATGATAGTCAAAAAAATCAAATATCAATTTCTGAAGAAATATTTGGACTTCCAATACAATATCAATTTGATTTATTAGAAAATAATACTAACTATTTTGTAACTTGTGAATCAATCTCTCAAAATGGATTATTAGGAGATACGGGATATATTGGGTTTATGACACAGTTCCAAACTCCTAGAATAAATAATGTACTACAGTTAACTAATCAACACCAAGATGCTGCCGTGCTTGCCTCTTGTGAAATAGTTAGAGTATTGGGGCATGGAGTAGGCAGTTACTTTTATGAAGATAGTGAATGGATAAATTTAACTGTAGCTGATTCAATGGTGTATTTTGATGATGCTAATGGTTTTAAAATGGATAGTGATTTTATCTTAAAAGTGTGGTGCAAAGGTGTCGTAGAAGACAAAGTAATTATATCTATATATGGATATAATTCTTTAGATAAAATAGAAGTACAATATTACAATAATAGGTTTCATGCATTTAAAAAATCATGTGGCTTAGTTAATCATTATGCTAGTAATGAGTTGATAGTATTGCCAACAGACAATGTATTTATGTTTTTAAAACAAACCAATATAGGGATAGATGTTAAAACTGAGATAATAAGTGGTTTAGTATTATAACGTGAAATTAAGAAGGGAGATGATAGCATATGGGTTATAATAGGTCAAATTTTCCAAACCAATACGACCTCTTTCCAGAACTTTATGATGTTTCGCCATCAGATAGTCAAGATTTAGATATTTTATTTACTTTGCAAAAAATTATAAATAGAACCCCAACTGAAGAGATACAATACCAAAGTTTATTAACAACATATAATAATAAAATAATAAATGCTGAGAAATTAAATTATTTTCAAGATAGTGTAACAGCTACCCAGAAATTTTTTAAAGATTCTGTAGATAGTTATATTAATTATTCAGGAGTCTATAATATTAATGCTCAGTATGTAATTTACAATACAGTAAAGTCAGCAACAGGAGATATATATTTAGCATTAAAAAATAATATTGGAATGCCATTGACTGATAGTATAGCATGGACAAGGATTTCATCAAAGGGAGATAAAGGAGATAAGGGAGATTCAATAAAAGGAGATGCGGGAATTGGATTAGCATTCGTTGGAGCATACGACCCATCAGCAACATATATGCTAAACCAAGCTGTCGAATACAACGGTAGTTTATATGGTTGTATATCCGCAATACCTGTAACTGGAATATCTCCAAGTAATATAATTAATTGGAGTATGGTAGTTTCTAAAGGTAGCTCAACTTTCTTAGCCGTTTTGCGAAATTCAGTTACAGTAAATACGAATATATCTAGTTTACCTATAGGTATTGTAGGTTTCAATATGAATACTGACCAAATTTTTGTATATAAAAACAAAGAGTATATTGAACAAAATCAAGAATATGTATTGAGTAGTAATGGAACGAACATTGAAAAAACAAGTGACACTTGGAATGGATTAACTGTGCCAATTTATTTTAACTTTGTAGTATTTAAAAATATAGTGCAAGGAGTAACTTTAAGTGATGGAAGCTTAATTCAGATTAATAGTATTACATTAGATAAATTAAATGTGGGTATACAAAGTCAGATTAATAAAGTCGGCGATTCCTTTTTACAAACTACTGCTCAAAATTTGAGTGGAGGTCTAAACGAATTAAAAATAGTAGTTGATAGTAGTGCAATAGCCGTTGCTAAGAAAATTGAAAATAAAGGCAATACCCCTGCTATTCAATCTGGACTAGATGCGTCAAAACCCAACCCTATTACAAATATCAATGAAATATATGTAGCTACAGATTCTAAGAAAATTTATAGAAGCAATGGTGTTGCTTATGATATGATAGGCGGTTCATCTACAGTTACAGATAATTTTGTGAGCAAAACTCAATTAGAAATTGATGCAAGCGATTTAAAATTTACAGGTACTAAAAAAGTAGATTTATTATGTTGGGATGGACAATCCGTTTATAAAAGTACATTGACAACAGGGAGTATTGGTCTAACAAGTCTGACAATCAACAATTTAAGATTTGGTAATTATGTTCTAATGATTAGGTTTAAATCTGCTAATAATGCTTTAGCTACAAACGCAATTAACGCAAGTGTGTTGAAGAATATTAGTGGTGTATTTACAAGTATTTTAAATGCAAGTAGAAATATAAAAGCAAATGAATTTACTAATATAACAGACTACCAATGTTTTTATATTAATTTTAAATATTCAGGTATAAAAGCAACTAACAACGAATTAAAAATTAATATAGATTTATTAATACAAACTGTAGCTTATGAAGTAAGTTTAGATTGTATTCAAATTATGCCTGTTGGAATGGGTGTATTTACTTTTTAATTTATAAATATTATAACAAAAGGGTGTGATTTAATGTCATTAAAAAGAGATAATTTCCCTTCTTCTACAGATTTTAGAAATTTAAAATCAAGAGTAAAAGCAGAAATGCTAAGAAGAAGTGGATATGGAACTTTAGTTGCATTCGGCGGAGCAACTTATGATTATACAGTAGTGCCTAAAGTTGATGACCTACCTAAGATTGAACATTATTCTAAAATTAGAGATGTAATGACAAATATAAATATAGCTTCTGTCGGTATGACTGTTAAAAAAGCTGATGATTTAGTAGCTGAAATGGTAGTATTAGAGGCTAATATGACAGTATTTGAAGCAAAGCCAAGAGGTGAGAGAAGTACTAGTGATTGTAGTTCTTTATGTACGGGTACTTGTATATCAGCTTGTACTACTACATGTACGGGAACTTGTTCAGGATATTGTACTGGTTGCACGGGAACTTGTTCAGGAGGTTGTACTAGTTGTACGGGAACTTGTTCAGGAGGTTGTACTAGTTGCACAAGCTGTACTGGTTGCACGGGAACTTGTTCAGGAAGCTGTAGTGGTTGCACGGGCTGTACTAGTTGCACGGGAACTTGTTTAGGATATTGTACTAGTTGCACAAACTGTACTGGTTGTACGGGAACTTGTTCAGGAGGTTGTAGTGGTTGCACGGGCTGTACTAGTTGCACAAACTGTACTGGTTGCACGGGAACTTGTTCAGGAGGTTGTAATGCCTGTCCTAGTGGTTGTGGAAGCTCTTGTTTTGGGGGTTGTTCCACTGGTTGTGGGGACTGTACTGGTACTTGTGTTGGTTGTACTGGTGGTTGTACTGGTGGTTGTTGGAATGGGTGTGACGGGAGTTGTGGTACAGGATGTTCTATATGTACTAGTTGCACAGGTTGTTCTGGTGCTTGTGGTTTAAGTTGTACTTGTTAAAAAAAAGGGAGGGTTATTATGAGAATATTAAATGATGTGGAGTTAACATTACTTAGAGGTGAGATGTACGCTTCGATAGCTAAAAATGGTATTGTAACTGTAGAGTTGGTTAAGGATTATAGAGATTCTATTCTAGATATTTCAGAATATAATAAAAAACCAAGTATGATAGTAAGAAATATTTTAAATGCTTTAAGTTGGAATATATCAAATTATTCTAATGACTTAGAAGTGGTTTCCGATAATTATAGAGCATTATTACAAATGGTAAATGATAATATAGAAGAGATAAATATAGATTTCTTTTATAATACGTATAAAATCTCCTGTGCTAAATATAATATAAATCTTATGAATAAAATAAATCTTGTTACTAGAATAGAGATACTTGAATTATGTGATAGTATGATAATACCTATGGATTATATTAATGAGAGTGTAGATATGAAGAATTTACTATTACGTTCTTACTTAGAAAAGTATGAAGTTTATAGTAGTAAAATACCAGCATTCTCAGATAAATTAAAAGAGTTGATAGTTATAAGAAATGATGTTGTTAATGCTCAATATCAGTATGAATTATTTAATTAAAAGATAGGAGAAGGATTATGGAAATTAAGAGAGTAATAATAGGCGAGGATATTTCTGATTATCTTCAACGATTGAATTATGAATTGTTAGGCTACAGAAATCTTATAAGTAGCTTAGTGACTAATACAAATTCAGAATTAAAATATACAGATAATCATTATAGACAGCTAATGCAAGAATATAGGAAATTAAATATAGAGTATATGTTGTCTATGGATGAATTGAAACAAGAATATATTCCAGATGTTGAGATGAAAGAGAGCGTAGTATCAATAAGCATAAACTTTGATAAATGTGAAGTTCTATTTTATACAGGTGGGGGTTGTTCTATACATGAATAAATCAAGTATGTTTCAAGATATCTTCCCTAACTTGTACCCTGAATTAAGAAGTGGAGAGTTAATGGTAAAGACAATAACTCTGGTAAATACACAAGATTGTAATTTAAGATGTACTTATTGTTATGAGCATGGAAAAGGAGAGGGGAAAGTAATGCCAATATCAATAGCTAAAAAGACTATTGATATGTTATTTAAGAGTGATATTGAGAATTCTAAATACTTAAATAATAAAAATGCAACTGCACTTATTCTTGAGTTTATAGGTGGTGAGCCTTTCCTAGAGATAGATCTCTTAGATGAAATAGTAGAATATTTTAAATATAAAGCAATTACTTTAAATCATAGATGGAAGACATATTATATGATAAGTATAAGCACTAATGGAATTTTATATCTGGATTCAAAAGTACAGAGGTTTCTTAAAAAGAATGATGGAAGAATTAGTGTTACAATAACTATAGACGGAAATAAAGAGTTACACGATTCTTGTAGAGTATTCCCAAATGGAGAAGGAAGTTATGATATTGTTGAGAAGGCTTATAAGAAATATTTATCTCAAGATTTGAATGATAGAAAAGCGACTAAATTAACATTGGCTCCTGCTAATGTTAGTTATCTTTTTGAAGCAACAAAACATTTATATAATATGGGTTTAACTCATGTTTTTGCTAATTGTGTGTTTGAAGAAGGGTGGACTAAAGAACATGCATTAATATTATATAATGAGATGAAAAAACTTGCAGATTATCTTATTGAGGATGAAAAAATAAATAAGTATACATGTACTTTATTTGAACCCACTTTGGGTAAATCTATGTTAGAGACTGATAATGAAAATTGGTGTGGAGGAACTGGTAAGATGTTAGCTATTGATTGTGATGGTATAGTATATCCATGTTTAAGATATCTTCCCTTTTCCCTTAAAGAGGGTTTAGAACCTATTGTAGTAGGAGATGTTAATAATGGAGTAGCCATTCTTCCTGAACATAAAGAAAAAATGGAAGAACTTAATTTAATAACAAGACGTAGTCAATCTACAGATGAGTGTTTTAATTGTCCCATAGCTTCTGGATGTGCTTGGTGTTCAGCTTATAATTATGAAGTGTTTGGAACTCCTAATAAGAGAGCGACTTTCATATGTGTGATGCATAAAGCAAGGGTTTTAGCTAATAATTATTTATGGAATAAATTGTTTATAGCTAGAGGGATGAAAACTAGAGAACCTTTGAATATTCCTAAGGAGTGGGCGTTGGAAATTATATCTGAAGAGGAATATAATATGTTAGAAGATTTATCTAAATAAGTAGTGAATTAAAATAAAAAGAGGTGGATATCAATGTACTTATCCACCTCTTATATAGTAAAGGAGGTTAAAATATATGGGATTAATTTTAGGGTATAATGCATGTCTATTTACATGTTCTGATATTTCCTTACCTTCTAATAATTATTATAGATTAGAATTGCAGAATGCAATATTTGATACTATTAATGGGTTTGAAGATTTATCTAAAGTTTATTCATCAGATAAAGATGAATGGAGTTACGATTGCATAATAAATGGAGAATTTAGAGATGATTTAGAAGCGGGGAATATTGATGTCAATGGTCAAGATGTAAAGTATATTTTATTTCAAAAACGTAAAATAGATGAATTACAATGGAATACTATAGCAAAACTTGATTATGACAAAGCTATTAAATTATATCGGATAATGGATTATTATATTGAAAATGCTCAACCATATGAGTATTGTATAATTCCATTAGCAGCAACAGTTCAAGGTGATAGAAATAATGTAGCAGTAATAATTCCAGATTATGATGGAATATGGCTTACAGACAGTCAAAATAATGTTCAGTTATTATACAACCTTGAACAAGGAGATATTGAATTTACAAAATCTTGTAGTTCCACTGAAACTTTGGGTGGAAGATATCCTATAACAAATTACTCTGGTAATTTGGATTATAAAAAAGGAACAATGAAGGCTATGGTTGTGTCAGATGCATCAGCGAGTGGAAAAATAGATATATATAATGAAAAAATCAATAGGAATAATATTATTAATTTCCTTAAAAGTTGGAAGCCAAAGCTATATAGAAATTCATCAACAGGAGAAATGATGATGATTGCTACAACAAGCAATCCTAAGTTTTCACCTAATAATGATTTATCAGGACAAATAGGAACTATTTCTTTCGATTTTCAAGAAGCTGGAGATACTACAAATGATACAGATATGAGGAATAATGGATTTATTGAGTAATGATATTTCAGTATAGGAGGAGGAATATAAAATGGTAACTCAGGCAGAATATGATCTAATGTTTCAATCTGTAAGAGAATTGTATATAAGAATGGCTGTATTGGATATGAATGATAATATAGTCGATAGAATAGAAGGATTTTTAATTGATGGAAATATCACGATTGATAATTCTTCCTCTATAAGAAGAACAGCAGACAGTATAAAACTATATTTAAAAAATAATTTTATTCCTGCTCCTGATAGTCCAATATGGTTAAATAAAAGATTTAAATTAGAAGTGGGAATAAAATCTATAAAAAATGACCAAATATATTACTTTAATTTAGGCATATTTAGTTATGACCAACCTCAAACAAACATAAGTCTTGCTGAACATACTATTACCATTAAAGGTGTAGATAAAATGGCTTTCCATGATGGAACTTATAATGGGAAATTAGATGTCCCTAAAACAATTTGTAATGTAGATGCACCTATAAGTCAAGCAATAAGAGCAACCATTACTGGGTTAGGACATGAGACAAAATGTATAATTGAAGATTGTGTTGATGATAGCGGTGTTATTAGAAACGTTCCTTATAAACTCGAAAAAGATATCGGGAGTACAGAATGGGATATAATAAAAGAATTGTCAAATTTATATATGTGGTATCAATGTTACTATGACATTGATGGTTTTTTTAGATATGAGAAATATAAATTTAGATTAACAGACCCTATTATATGGGATTTTTCAGATTATGATTTTAGGATAACAAGCCAAACAATAGATGATTTTCAAAATGTAAGAAATATAATAAAAGTATATGGTGGAGAACAAGGTGATGGCACTCAACCAAGTGCAATAGCAAGAAACGATGACCCAACCAATAAATATTCAACTGTAAATATAGGGGAACGGATTTTACCTATATCTGAGACGACATATTATAATGTATCCCAGTGTCAAGATTGTGCAGATTATAATTTGTTTCTTCATAGTAACTTAAATGAAAAAATTTCAATTAGTTGTTTACCCATATATTTAATTAATGATGTTAATACATTAATTAAATTTAATGTCCCTGCTCATAATTTAAAAGGAGTCTATATGGTAGATAAAATAGGTTTTCCTTTGAAAATAGATGGGACTATGACAATAGATGCTCATAAGATTTATGATTTGACATCTCAAGAAGATAATGTTCTTTATCCTAATGGTCGATTGTATCCAGAGGATGGATTATATCCTAATATTAATTAAGAAAGGAAGGAGGTTCCTATATGTCAGTATATAATTATATTCCAAATAATTGGGATGGTAATAATGGAGCATCAATAAATACAACTTCATTGCAGAAAATAGAGAGGGGTATAAAATTTTCTCACGAAAGAATAAATAATGTTGAAGATGAAATAAGTCAAACTACTACAAACATTATAGATGCAACAAATAATATTATAACTATAGATGGCAATATATTTACTTTACAAAGTTTTATGAATAAGTTTAATTTAAGTGGAGTAAATGGACAGGTCTTAACTTTAAAAGATGGAAATATTATATTACAATCACCAATAAATGGAGAAACTTCAATAGGCAATATAACTCAATGGGAATCAAGTAAGTTATATACAGAAAATGTTTCAACTGTAATTTATAACAATGGAAGTTTTTATGGATTTTATTTATGTAAAATTACAACTGCTAACATTTTATTTACCCCTACAGATTGGGATTTAATAGGTGAAACAGGATTTATTAAATCTGATAGTACCAATACGCTAAGAAATAAAACTATAGATACAAGTAATAATACTATCACAAATATTGGATTAGGTAATTTCGTAAGTGGTCTTGTTGAAACAGATACTTTTTTAACAAGTAATAGTGACGCAAAAATCCCTTCTACCAAATCTGTCAAGGAATATATAGATAATAAATTAGCTTCCATAGCTGGAGGATTAATAAAAAAAGGAACACTTGATGCTAGTCTAGGTATATTACCCTCAAATGTGAAATTGGGGGAATATTACATTGTCAGTAAAGAGGGAAATGTTGGACAGATTCTACATACTGGAGATTACATAATTGCCAATAAAACTGTAGTAGGTAGTACAAATATGAGCGACTGGGATATAATTCCTAATACACTCTCTAGTGATATATTAAGAGAAATAAACATATCTACTAATGCAGATTTTACAATAGATACAGGAAAGTTAACTAATAGGGGAACTATTAAAACCTTTGTTGATGGATTAACTACTACTAAGGTGAATGTTTCGGATATCATTGATGACTTAATTCACATTGATACAAATAAACCATTAAGTGCAAATCAAGGTAAAACTTTAAAAGATTTACTAGGTTCTTTAAGTACAATTGTAAGTGGGAAAGCTATTCAAAGTGATTTAATTGTTACTAACGCAAATGTTGCCGAAAATACTTCAGCTATAGTATTAAAGGCAGAAATCAATGATATTGGTACAACGGGAAATATAACAGAAACATATAGTGTAAATAAAATACTAGATTTACTGAATAATAAACAAAATATAATATTTATACAAACAACTCAACCTGCAATGTTAACAGACAATATTTGGATTGATACTACATTAATTCCTTATAAAATTAGTAGGTGTGACGGGGTAGTTTACAATCAGATAGGTGGTACTGGAACAGGAGGAGGAACTTTATTAACTGATTGGGTTACAAATACATTTTATACAGTAAATACTAACTTTGTAATTTATTCAAATACAATGTATAGATGTATATTAAGTCATACGAGTGTAACGTGGGACGCTCTAAAATGGCAACCAATTAGTGGTGGTAATTACAACGATTTATTAAATAAACCTACTATGTATTCTCCTAAAGGTATATGGAGTAATTTAACTGCTTATGTTACAAATGATTCCGTAACATTAAATGGTAGTACATTTTATGCTTTATACAATAATACCAATCAACAACCATCAACTGCAAATCCACCTGTTAATACAGTATATTGGGCAGTTTTAGCTTCTATTGGTGCGACAGGTATACAAGGTTTAACAGGTTTAGATGGTGCGACAGGTATACAAGGTATACAAGGAGTTGAGGGTGCTAAAACGGTAGTATTCTGTTTAACTGGTGCGTTGACTATAGGAACTAACAAAATTGGTTGGCTAGCTACAGGTGCTTATACCATAACTAAAATAAAGATTTATTCTAGCACTGTACCAACTGGCGCAGACATCATAGTGGATGTTAATAAGAATGATGTCTCACTATTTACTACTCAAACTAATAGACCAACGGTAATCGCTGGGACAAATTTAGGGGCAGACCGAATCAACATGGATATTGCTACAGTAGTTGAGAATGATTATGTTAATTTAGATATTGATCAAGTGGGTAGTATTATTGTCGGTGGAAACAACCTAATTGTAGAGTTGGTGATAGTTTAAATGGCAACTACATGGAACCCGTCGGATAAAGGTGCAAATGTTATTTTAAGTAATGGCGATTTAACGATGGCATCTAGCACAGGTGCTACAAATGGTAGTGTTAGGGCAAATAAAGGAGTTTCTTCTGGTAAATGGTATTGGGAAATAAAGTTTATCAGCGGATCATCCGTTATGGTAGGTGTTGGTAATACTCTTGCATCTTTAACATCTTTGAGTTATACAACTAATAATATTAGATTATATTATATTAATGGTGCTAAATATCCTGGTGGGGCAGCTTACGGGGCAGCTTACACAGTTAATGATGTTATAGGTGTTGCTCTTGACATGGATGTTGGAACATTAACATTCTATAAAAATGGTGTATCTCAAGGA
>Ga0307376_10000097_pt1 | contig 130160 bp, 105 predicted proteins | sample TR2MG_FD_202536 | JGI IMG/M metagenome (GOLD analysis project Ga0307376, IMG submission 202536) | Soil microbial communities from Risofladan, Vaasa, Finland - TR-2 | ecosystem: Environmental > Terrestrial > Soil > Coastal area > Acid sulfate soil | place: Finland: Risofladan, Vaasa...
GCTTAAGGTATAGTTCACGCTGCTAAAAACCCATGCGGGAGAGTGTGCGAAACGATCCGCACCGCCGAAGGCGCAAACACCCGTAACCGCTCAGGCATCAGGAACCGCATGGAAAAGAGCCTGTTCGCAGGCTCCGGCAACTCTGGAGAGCGACGGCCTGGCAAGAAATAGCGCCGCCCACCGAAGGGGCACGCGATGGATCATCATCGTAATCTCTCAGGTATCGAGGACAGAGGGGTGAAACCGGATACGCCGGCTTCACCCTTTTTTCATATTCAGGCCCGGGAGCGCTCGACAATAATGCTGAAACAGACACCCCTCAATTCGCTTCACCGCGCCATGGGCGCCCGCATGGTCGATTTCGGCGGCTGGGACATGCCGGTCAATTACGGCTCGCAGATCGAGGAACATCATCAGGTGCGGCGCGATGCCGGCATGTTCGACGTCTGTCACATGCTGGTGGTGGACGTCACCGGCACCGGTATCCGCGAATTCCTGCGCTATCTGCTCGCCAACAACGCCGACAAACTCAAGGAGCCGGGCAAGGCGCTCTATTCCTGCATGCTCAACCCGGCCGGCGGGGTCATCGACGACCTGATCGTGTATTTCATGCGCGAGGACTGGTTCCGCATCGTGGTCAACGCCGGCACGGCGGAAAAAGATGTGGCATGGATGGAGCAGCAGCGTGCCGCCCACGCGCCGCAACTGACCATCAAGCCACGCCGCGACTTGGCGATGATCGCGGTGCAGGGGCCGAATGCGCGAGAAAAAACCTGGCAGGCGATTGCCGGATCGCGCGCCGCGACCGAATCGCTCAAGCCATTCCAGGCTGCCGAGTTCGCCCAGTATTTCATCGGCCGCACCGGCTACACCGGCGAGGATGGCTTCGAGATCATGCTGCCGGTGGCGGAGGCGGGCAGCCTGTGGCAAACCCTGCATGACTGCGGCGTCGCGCCGATCGGCCTGGGGGCGCGCGACACCTTGCGCCTCGAAGCCGGCATGAATCTCTACGGCCAGGATATGAGCGAGGACGTCAACCCGCTCGAAGCCGGCCTGGCATGGACCATCGACTTGGTCAGCCCGCGCGACTTCATCGGCAAGCAAGCGCTGCTGGCCAAGCCGGCGACCATGCAGATGCTCGGGCTGGTCTTGCTCGATAAGGGCGTGCTGCGCGGCCACCAGAAAGTCGTCACGCCGCACGGCGACGGCGAAATCACCAGCGGCAGCTTTTCGCCGACCCTGAACCAGTCCATCGCCTTCGCGCGCATGCCGCTGGTCGTGGCCGTCGGCGATACGGTGCAGGTGGAAATTCGAGACAAGCTGTTGAATGCCAAAGTGGTGAAGCTGCCCTTCGCCCGCAACGGCAAGGCTCTAATTTAAACCGCAAAGGACGCAAGGTAAAGCCAAAAAGATTCCTTAGATTTTCCTTTGCGAACCTTTGCGTCCTTGGCGGTAAAAAAGAATTTAATTTAGGAGAAAAACATGAGCATTCCCGGCAACCTGAAATACACCAAATCCCACGAATGGGCCCGGCAGGAAGCGGACGGCACGATCACGGTCGGCATCACCCATCACGCCCAGGAACTGCTGGGCGACATGGTGTATGTGGAAAACCCCGCCGTTGGCCGCCAGCTCGCAGCCGGCGAAGAGTGCGCGGTGGTGGAGTCGGTCAAGGCCGCGTCCGATGTCTATGCGCCGGTAGCCGGCGAGGTGGTTGCCGTCAACGGCGACGTGGCGGACACGCCCGAGCAGATCAACCAGGACGCCTACGCCGCCTGGATGTTCAAGATCAAACCGGCCAACCCTGCTGACGTCAATGGCCTGCTCGATGCCACCGCCTATCAGGCATTGGTTGAAAGCGAAGCACACTAATTCGGAAAGGCGTGAGGAGACGCATCTTCCGGTTCCTCACTCTTCACTCCTTACTCCTCACTAGAGAGACATATGCCTTTCATTCCTCATACCGAAGAAGACATCCAGTCCATGCTGGAGGCCATCGGCACCGATTCCATCGAAAACCTGTTCGATGAGATTCCGTCTGCGCTGCGCGCAGAAAAGCTCGCTCATGTTCCCGAGGCGATGAACGAGATGGCCATCGGCCGCCTGATGCAGGAACGGGCGGAGTTGGATGGACGCTACCTTAATTTCATCGGCGCGGGCGCTTACGAACACCACATTCCGGCGGCCGTCTGGCAAATCGCCGGGCGCGGCGAGTTTTATTCTGCTTATACACCCTACCAAGCCGAAGCAAGCCAGGGCACATTGCAGCTGCTGTACGAATTCCAGACCATGATGGCCTCGCTCACCGGCATGGACGTATCCAACGCGAGCCTGTACGACGGCGCCTCCGCCTTGGCGGAAGCGGTGCTGATGGCGGTACGGGCGCATAAGTCGTCGCGCCGCATTCTGGTGCCGGCCTGCGTTCACCCGATCTGGCGCCAAGTGGCGGATGCGCTGGTGAAGAACCAGGGCATCGAATTGGTTCCCGTGCCTTACTGCACCGGCGGCGGTGACACCGTCGCGGAAGCGCTGAAACACTTCGAAGGCGGCGATTTCGCCGCGCTGGTGATCCAGCAGCCGAATTTCTTCGGCGTGCTGGAAGAGGTGGACGAACTGACCAATTGGGCGCACGCCCACAACATGCTGGTGATCGGCGCGGTCAACCCGGTTGCGCTCGGCCTGCTCAAGGCACCCGGCCAGTGGGGCGGCAAGGGCGCCGATATCGCGGTCGGCGAGGGCCAGCCGCTGGGTGCGCCGCTTTCGTCGGGCGGACCCTATTTCGGCTTCCTCTGCTGCAAGCAGGCGCTGGCGCGCCAGATGCCGGGGCGCGTGGTCGGCCGCACTGTGGACATGGACGGCAAGCCCGGCTTTTGCCTCACCTTGCAGGCGCGCGAACAGCACATCCGCCGCGCCAAGGCAACCTCCAACATCTGCACCAACCAGGGACTGATGGCGACGGCGGCGGCGATCCATCTTTCGCTGCTCGGCCAGAGTGGCTTGGAGCGGGTCGCATCGGCCTGTCATGCCAACACCCGGCTGCTGGTGGAGCAGGCTTGCCTGATCGCCGGGGTGGAGCGGGTGTTCTCCGAGCCGTTCTTCCACGAGGCCGTACTCACCTTCGACATGCCGGTCGCCGACGTATTGCGCGCCATGGAGGCGCAGGGCATACTGGGCGGGCTGGATCTGACGCCTTATTACCCGGAACTCGGCAACGCCCTGCTGGTGTGCGCCACGGAAACAAAAACCGCAGAGGACATCCGCAAATTCCTGGAAAACCTTGAACGGATCGTTTCCCGTCGCAATTCCGGCCCCGCCTGTACTAGACTTAAACCGACCGCCACCAGCAAGTGGTAATTCATTCACCTGAACGTTAACACCGCTTCCAAGGAGAATACTCATGGCAATCGTTACACTGGAAGGCAGCCCCCTCGAAGTCCTCGGTCATTTCCCGTTGCCCGGCGAGTCGGTGCACGGTTTCATGCTGGTGGACAAGAACCTGAACGATGTGTCCCTCAGCCAGTTTGCCGGCAAGCGCAAGATTCTGAGCATCGTGCCGAGCATCGATACGCCGGTGTGCGCAGCTTCCGCCCGCCAGTTCAATATGGAAGCAAGCAACCTGGACAATACCGTGATAATGGTGATTTCCGCCGACCTGCCCTTTGCTCAAAAACGCTTCTGCGGTGCGGAGGGGCTGGACAAGGTCATCATGCTTTCCACCTTGCGCGGCCGCGATTTCGAGAAAGACTACGGCGTACTGATCAAGACCCATCCGCTTGCCGGCCTGTGCGCGCGGGCGGTGATCGTACTCGACGAGAACGACATTGTGCTGTATTCGCAACTGGTGCCGGAAATTACCGATGAACCCGATTACGACGCAGCGCTGGCTGCGGTGAAAGGATAACCCGCAGTATGCTGATTTTCGAACTCTCCCGCCCCGGCCGCAAAAATCCGTCCCAGGCTCCCGCTTCCCTGCCGGAAGCGAACGACATTCCCGCCCATCTGCGCCGCGTCGGCAAGCCGCTGCTGCCGGAAGTTTCCGAGATGGACGCGGTGCGCCATTACACCCGGCTGTCGCAGAAGAACTTCTCGATCGACACCCATTTCTACCCGCTCGGTTCCTGCACCATGAAGTACAACCCGCGCGGCGCGCACCAGATGGCGATGCTGCCGCAGTTTCTGGCGCGCCACCCGCTGGCGCCGGAAACTACCGGCCAGGGCGTGCTGGCCTGTTTGTTCGAACTGCAGCAAATGCTCAAGGACGTGACCGGCATGGCCGGCGTTTCACTCACCCCGATGGCCGGAGCGCAGGGCGAGTTCGCCGGCGTGGCGATGATCCGCGCCTACCACGCTGCCCGCGGCGACACGGCGCGCACCGAGATGCTGGTGCCGGACGCAGCGCACGGCACCAACCCCGCCTCGGCGGTGATGTGCGGCTACACGATCAGGGAAATACCCACCGACCGCGACGGCAACGTCGACCTGGCGGCGCTTCGCGCAGCAGTCGGGCCGCAGACCGCCGGCTTGATGCTGACCAACCCTTCCACCCTCGGGGTGTTCGAAAAGAATATCCAGGAAATGCAAAAAATCGTGCACGAGGCCGGCGGCCTGCTCTATTACGACGGCGCCAACCTCAACGCCATTCTGGGCCGTGTCAAGCCGGGCGACATGGGCTTCGACGTGATTCACGTCAACCTGCACAAAACCTTTTCGACTCCGCATGGCGGCGGCGGGCCAGGTTCCGGCCCGGTCGGCGTGAGCGAGCGCCTGCTGCCGTTCCTGCCCGTGCCGATCGTGGCGCATGAGAATGGCCGCTACCGGCTGGTGACGGAAAAAGACCTGCCGCAAAGCATCGGCCATCTATCCGCATTCCAGGGCAACACCGGCATTTTGCTGCGCGCCTATGCCTATGCGCGCATGCTGGGCGGGGAGGGGATGCGCCGCGTGGCGGACTACGCCACCCTCAACGCCAATTACCTGATGGCGGAATTGAAAAAAGCCGGTTTCGACATCGCCTTCCCGCAACGCCGCGCCAGCCACGAGTTCATCGTCACGCTCAAGGGATTGAAGGAAAAAACCGGCGTGAGCGCGATGGACGTCGCCAAACGCCTGCTCGACAAAGGCTTCCACGCGCCCACCACCTACTTCCCGATGCTGGTGCCGGAGTGCCTGCTGATCGAACCGACCGAAACCGAATCGAAACAGACGCTGGATGCGTTCGTTGCGGCCCTGAAGGAAATCCTCGAAGAAGCCCACGCCACTCCGGACCTGGTCAAAACCGCGCCCCACACCATGCCGGTGCGCCGCCTCGATGACGTCAAGGCGGCACGCGAGCTGGATCTGGTTTGGAAAGCCTAGGGCCGGTTGCGGTTTTCATCAAACCGTCATATCGGGTCGGTAGCATGGCGGTCTGATCATGGAAAGCCCATATAAAGGAAAAACCGGCCTGAGGCGTTTGTGGAACGCCTTTCACTACTCCTTGGCAGGGTTCGGGGCTGCCTACCAGAATGAGGACGCCTTCCGACAGGAGACCCTGCTGGCAGCCGTACTGGTGCCGCTGGCGCTATTCCTGCCGACGGGGCCGGTCGGCAAGGCGCTGATGATCGCCAGCATGTTGCTGGTGCTCATCGTCGAACTGCTGAATTCGGCGGTAGAAGCCACGGTGGACCGCATCTCCCTGGAGGACCATCAGCTCGCCAAACGCGCCAAGGACATCGGCAGCGCCGCCGTGTTGCTGAGCCTGGTCAACCTGGCGGCGGTCTGGGCGCTGGTGCTGTTGGGCTGACCGCTGCCAGCCTGCCACAAAAAATTCAACTCGCCATCACAAAAATTTCTTCTTGCTGCGGCAAATTGGCGGCATGGACAAACAGACCTCATGCATCCCGCCCTATCTTCCGCTTGTTCAACGCTCGCGGCGATTGGCGCACTGGTCGGAGCGGCTACGTTCTGGCCGATGTGAATCAGTCATCCCCTCTGTCACATACCGGTAACACGGCGTCCGCATAATTCGTCATCTTGGTCCACGGGCGGTGCCGCTCACGGACTTCAACCTATAACATGTTGAAACGGATTAATCGTGACACTCCAAAAACAACTCCGTCTGATGACCGCGGTTACCGTTGCCGGTCTGCTCCTTGTCATTGTTTTCGTTGTGCTGAACCTGGGCCGCCTTCGGCATGAATTCGATGCCTATCAGTCCAGGCAGATCATCGACAAGAGCCTGATCGAGATCAAGGCGACCGCCCTGTCTATCGCAAGGGCAGACCCTATCCTGCTGGAAACCAAAGAAAAGTTGGCCAAAACAGATAGTGAAATTCTGGATCTGGGAAAATTGATCCTGAGCCTGTCCGGCAATGAGGCGGCGGCAAAGCAGGTCGGCCATATCCTCAAGACCTGGGATGACTACGCAAGAGGTTTCGACGGGGCGATCAAGATCGCATCGGAAAGCCCCGCGGATGCCCTGCAGATTCCGGATGCGCTGTACAAATCCCACCTCGAGCCGATGGTGGCCGAGCTGGATGGCATGGTTGCGCTCAACAAGGCGGAGGAAACCCAGTCCAGGCAGCAGATCGCGTCCGACATGACCCGCATTCTCTGGCTTGTGCTGGTGCCATTGGTGCTGGCCGGGCTGGTGATCACGGTATTTCAGACCTTGTTCAACCGCAGCCTGAAAAAAAGGGTGGCGGATATCACCCAAGTGGTTGCTCACCTTCACAATGGCGACCTGAGCCGGCGCCTGCCGGCTGCGAACAACGACGAAATCAGTCATATGGCGAAAACCATCAACAGCTTCGTCGCCCGGTTCGAAGGCATCCTCCGCAGCGTCCATCATTCTGCGGATCAGACCAGGCAGACGGCCCGCGGCATTAGCGACATGACGACCACGGTCACGTCCAACGCCAAGGAGCAGTCGGACAAGGTGTTCCAGGTCAGCGCCGCAGTGGAGGCAATGGGCAACACCATCCGGGAAATCGCCGCCAACGTGGCCAGTGCGGAATTGGCGGCGAGCGATACCCTGGAATTGGTCGAAACCGGGAATGAAACCGGCCATATGACCATTTCCGCCCTTGGCCGCATCGATGCCACGGTCACGTCGTCTGCCCAGACCTTAAATGAGCTGAATTTCGCCATCAGTCAGATTGGCGCGGTGAGCAACATGATCAGGGAGATTGCCGAACAGACCAACCTGCTGGCCCTGAACGCCGCCATCGAGGCGGCGCGTGCGGGGGATCAGGGGCGTGGCTTTGCGGTGGTGGCGGACGAAGTAAGGAAGCTGTCGGAGCGCACTTCGGCTTCGACTGCGGATATAACCAAAATCGTCAAGGTGATCCAGGTCGGCACCAGCCAGGCAACCGAGTCAATGACTCTGGCCAGGGAAGAGGTGAACCAGGGCGTGCGTTATGGAGAGAAAATGGGTCAGGTGCTGCAGGAGATCGACCGGTCCGTGCACGTCGTCACCGAAATGATGCGCCATATTGCCGCCGCGACGGAGGAGCAGTCTGCGGTCGGCGCCGAGATTGCCAGCAACATCGAAACCGTAGCCAACATTTCGGCTTCCACCGCCAACGATATCGAGCGCGCCCGCAATGCCATGATGGAGTTGGCCGGCAGCTCCAAAAAGCTGCACGAGGATGTGGGACAGTTCAATCTGGCCGATAGCCCGGCTAGCCTGAAAGCCGCCTGACCGGATTTATCCGGTGGCGGCGGGGGGCGATGTCCTCTCGTCGCCCATCTCTTCCGGCCCGTCATGCCGAAGCTGATATAATCCGCTGAACATTATTCACGGGGATTGTTGATGCATACGCTAATTTGCGGCTCCATGGCTTTCGACACCATCATGGTGTTTCACGACCACTTCAAGAATCATATCCTGCCGGAGCAGATTCATATTCTCAATGTGGCCTTCCTGGTGCCGGACATGCGGCGCGAATATGGCGGCTGCGCCGGAAACATCGCCTACAATTTGCAGATGATCGGCGGCAAGCCATTGATCATGGCGACGGTGGGGGACGATTTCGGCCCCTATGCCCACCGGCTGGACAATCTCGACCTGTCGCAGTCGCATGTGCTGCGCATGCCCGGCAGCTTCACGGCACAGGCTTTCATTACCACCGACCTTGCGGATAACCAGATCACCGCTTTCCACCCCGGTGCCATGAACCATTCCCACTACAACCATGTGCACGATGCGAGCGATGTGGGCTTGGGCATCGTCGCGCCGGACGGGAGGGAAGGGATGCTGCAGCACGCCCGCGAATTTCATGAGGCGGGCATCCCGTTCGTGTTCGACCCCGGCCAGGGTCTGCCGATGTTCAACGGCGAGGAACTGCTGAAGTTCGTCGAAATGGCGGATTACGTCGCGCTCAACGACTACGAGGCGCAATTGCTACAGGAGCGCACCGGCAAAAAAATCGAACAGGTGGCAAAACTTGTCAAGGCGCTGATTGTCACAAGAGGAGCGCAGGGTTCGGAGATCCATGCCAATGGTCAACGTTACGACATTCCCTGCGTTAAAGCAGGGGATGAGGTTGATCCGACCGGCTGCGGCGACGCCTACCGTGCCGGCCTGTTGTACGGGATTGCGCACGGCATGGACTGGCAGACCACCGGCCGCCTGGCTTCGCTGATGGGCGCGGTCAAGATCGCCAGCCGCGGCGGCCAGAACCACCATCTCGCGCGCGAAGAACTCCTCGCGCGTTTCAAAGAAAATTTTGGCATGAACCTTGAATAGGGGCTGAACGATGAATACAAAATTGTTGAAATTGGTTGCGGCATTGGCGATGTCCGCCGCGGTGCTGGGCGGGTGTGCATCGAGCATGTCGGGCGGCGCTTACAGCCGCGAGCAGGCGCGTCAGGTACAGGAAGTCCAAATGGGCGTGGTGGAAAGCGTGCGCCATGTCAAGATCGAAGGCACCCAAAGCCCGGTTGGCGCCGGCGCCGGCGCCGTGATCGGCGGCATTGCCGGCAGCAACGTCGGGCAGGGCAAGGGCAGCGACATTGGGACGATTCTGGGGGCCGTTGCGGGCGGCGTGGCAGGCTCCATGATCGAAGAAGGTGTGACGGGCAAGGATGGCCTGGAGATCACCGTCAAGCTGGAAAACGGCCGCCTCATCGCAGTGACCCAGGAAGCCGACGAGCAGTTCCGTGTCGGCGAACGGGTACGGGTGCTGACAGGCGGCGGCGTGACCCGCGTGAGCCATTGATGGCGGCTGCCGGATAAATGCCGTTGCAATGAAAATGTAACTTGGCTGTAACCGCAGAGTAATAAGTAGAGTTTATCGTTTCTCCAACATCAGGGAGGAGGAACGAAATGCAGTTACAAAACGAACAGGCGGCCAGCAGCGCAGCACAATCCAAGCTCTTTCTGACGTTCGCGCAAACACGGGAGGATGTCAGGGAAGCCCAGCGCCTGCGCTACCGGGTATTCTCCGAGGAAATGGGCGCGCGCCTGAAGAGCGAGGAAAGCGGGCTGGATCAGGACATCTACGATCCGTTTTGCGAGCATCTGCTGGTGCGCAACGGCGATACCGGCGAAGTGGTCGGCACCTACCGCATCCTCACGCCGGACCAGGCAAAGAAAATCGGCGGTTTCTATTCGGCGGACGAGTTCGACCTGACCCGCCTGCTCCATCTCTCCGAACGCATGGTGGAAGTGGGGCGCTCCTGCGTTCATCCCGACTACCGCAATGGTGCCGCGATCAGCCTGCTCTGGTCGGGTCTGGCGAAATTCATGCTGACTCGCGGCTACGAATACCTGATGGGCTGCGCCAGCGTGAGCATGGCCGATGGTGGACATGCTGCCGCCAGCCTTTATAATCACCTCAAGGTTGACAATTTGAGCCCCATCGAATGGCGCGTCTTTCCGCGATTCGCATTGCCGCTCGACAAGCTCAATGGCAACGCTTCCGAGCCTACGCCGCTGCCCCCGCTGCTCAAGGGCTATCTGCATGCAGGCGCGTACATTTGCGGCGATCCCGCCTGGGATCCCGATTTCAATACGGCGGACTTCCTGGTGATGTTGCCGATGTCCAAGGTGAACAGGCGTTATGCAAGACACTTCCTGGGGGCGGCAGCCTGATCGGAGAAATAATTTCCTGATCCGTAATGCACGGCTATTCCTGCTCGTCTTTCATCTGCTGGCCGGGGTGTTGAAGGCGGCACTGCTATACCCCGGAGCCGGCCGGGCCAAGCGAATCGAGATGGTACGTCGCTGGTCGGCGCGCGTACTCGCCATCCTCAACATCCGGTTGGCCGTCAAAGGCAAGGCGCCGGATATCTCAGCCTCGGGCGTGGTGTTTGTCGCCAACCATATTTCCTGGCTGGATATCTATCTGCTGAATACGGTCTGTCCGGTGCGCTTCGTTTCGAAATCCGAGGTGCGCACCTGGCCGGTGATCGGCTGGCTGGCGGTAAGGGTGGGCACCCTGTTCATCGAAAGGGCGCGGCGGCACGATACGGCGCGCGCCAACCAGGAAGTGGCCGATGCCGTGCGGCAGGGAGATTGCGTCGCCATGTTTCCGGAGGGGACGACCAGCAACGGCACCCTGCTCCGGCCGTTCCATGCATCCCTGCTGCAGTCTGCCATCGATGGCGATGCCATGATCTGGCCGGTGGCGATCCGCTATATGAATCGTGACGGTTCGCTGAATTTGACCCCGGCCTATGTGGACGACATGAGCTTCGGTGAATCCATGTCGCGGATACTGGCGGAACCGGAGCTGATGGCCGAGGTAACGTTCCTGGAACCGCTATCCGCTCAAGGTCGAAGCCGGCGCGAATTGGCAGTATTGAGCGAAACGGCTATTGCCAATGCGTTGAACCTGGCAGTTCCTTACAGGAAACCTGGAAAACCTGCCGATCCTCCAGACGCACTGCAGTAAGCTTTCCACCCCACAGGCAGCCGGTATCCAGGGCCATCAGGTTGCTGCGCACCTCCAGGCCCAGCGCCGACCAGTGGCCGAAAATGAGTGTGGCGTCACGGCTCTTGCGGCTGTCGATCTCATACCAGGGCAGATGGCCTGCCGGGAAAATCTCGGGCGGCCCCTTGTGGTCGAATTCCATTTCGCCTTCCGGGGTACAGAAACGCAGCCGCGTCATCGCATTGGTAATCATGCGCAGCCGCGCCATGCCGTGCAGTTCATTGTTCCAGGCCTTGGGTTCGTTGCCGTACATGTGCTTGAAGAAATCGAGATAATGCTTGCCGCGCAGTTCCTGCTCGACTTCGTGGGCGAGGGCCCCGGCTTTTTTCACTGTCCATTGCGGCAGCAGGCCGGCGTGTACCAGGGCATAGTCGTTCTCGGCATAAAACAGACGCTGGTGACGCAGCCAGTTGAATAGCTCGGCGCGGTCAGGCGCCGCCAACACCTGGTCGAGGGTGTCCTTGCGGTGCGGTTTGATGAAACCATAGGCTACCGCCAGGAGGTGCAGGTCATGATTGCCGAGCACCACCACCGAGTGGTCCCCCAGTGCCCTGGCCCAACGCAACACAGCCAGCGAATCCGGCCCGCGGTTGACCAGGTCGCCCACCAGCCAGAGACGGTCTTGCGTCGGGTTGAAGCCGATCTTGTCCAACAGCAATTGCAGTGCCTGAAAGCAGCCTTGTATGTCGCCGATGGCGTAGGTGGCCATGTAGTAAACGGTAAGTAGTGAGCGGGAAACGGTCATTTTACAGGGGGCGGTCAGGCCATGTGGTAAAATTTGAACTTCCGTGAAGATCGAGCTTTTACTTCTTCGCCGCTTGCTTACCGCTCACAACTCGCCGCTCCCTCATAAAGATGCTTTCCCACCTCAACCCGCCCCAGCGCGAAGCAGTAAAATACCTGGATGGCCCGCTACTGGTTCTGGCCGGCGCGGGCAGCGGCAAAACCCGCGTGATTACCCACAAGATCGCTTACCTGATCGAGGAATGCGGCTTCTCGCCCGCCCATATCGCGGCGATCACCTTCACCAATAAGGCGGCGCGCGAGATGTCGGAACGTGCGGTCAAGCTGCTGCACGGCAAGCCCAGCCGGGGACTGACCGTCACCACTTTCCATTCCCTGGGCATGAAAATCCTGCGCCAGGATGCCGCCCGCCTCGGCTACAAACCGAAATTTTCGATTTTCGATTCTGCCGATGCCGCCGGCGTTGTGAGCGACATCCTCAAAACCACCGACAAGGGCGAAATCCGCCGAGTGCAGCAGACTATTTCGCAGTGGAAAAACGCGCTGGTTTCGCCCGACGCGGCGCTGAAGCAATCTGAAAACGATCTCGAACACCAGGCCGCAAAGGTTTACCTGGCCTATCAGGACACCCTGCGCGCCTATCAGGCGGTGGATTTCGACGACCTCATCCGCCTGCCGGTCGAATTGTTCGCCACGGCGCCGGAAGTGCTGGAGAAATGGCGCGGCAGGCTACGCTACCTGCTGATCGACGAATATCAGGACACCAACAGCTGCCAGTACCAGTTGCTGCGCCAGTTGACCGGCACCGGCGGCGCCTTTACCGCGGTGGGCGACGACGATCAGGCGATCTACGGTTGGCGCGGCGCGGACATCAAGAACCTGCACACCCTACGCGAGGATTATGAGCGCCTGCACGTGGTCAAGCTGGAGCAGAACTACCGCTCCTGCATCCGCATCCTGCGTGTCGCCAACAGCCTGATCGCCAACAATACCAAGCTGTTCGAGAAGAAGCTGTGGAGCGACCTCGGCCTGGGCGACCCGATCCAGGTATTGGCGGCGAAGGACGAGGAGCACGAAGCGGAAAGCGTGGTCATGCGGCTGCTGGCGCACAAATTCGAGAACCGCACGCGCTTTGCCGATTACGCCATCCTTTATCGCGGCAATCACCAGGCTCGGGTGTTCGAGCAACATCTGCGTAACGACCGCATTCCTTACCAGTTGAGCGGGGGCAGTTCGTTTTTCGACAAGACCGAGATCCGCGACGTGATTGCTTATCTGCGCCTGCTGGCCAACAGCGACGACGATCCTGCCTTCATTCGCGCCGCCACCGCGCCGCGAAAAGGCCTCGGCACGCAAACCCTGGAGAAGCTTGGCACCTACGCCTCCCAGCGCCACCATAGCCTGTTTGCCGCGGCATTCGAGGCCGGCGCGGAAAGCCTGCTCGGCGCCAAGCAGTTCCACGCCCTGATGGAGTTTTGCCGCTTCATCAATAGCCTGCAGGACCGCGCCGAACGGGAACCCGCTGCCGTCATCATCGACGACCTGCTCAAGGCGATCGGCTACGAGGCGCACCTGTTCGACAGCGAGGAACCGCGTGCCGCGCAAAGCAAGTGGAACAACGTGCTGGAATTCTCCGCCTGGCTGTCGAAAAAGGGAGAGGAGGACGGCAAGAACATCATCGAACTGACCCAGTCCATCGCGCTGATCAATATCCTGGAGAACCGCGACAGCGAGGATATCGATGCGGTGCGCCTGTCCACGCTGCATGCGGCGAAGGGGCTGGAATACCCCCATGTATTTCTGGTGGGGGTGGAGGAGGGCATCCTGCCGCATCGCGAATGCGTCGACGATGACGCGAAGATCGAGGAGGAACGACGTCTGATGTACGTCGGCATCACCCGCGCCCAGCGCGGGCTGACCCTGAGCTATTGCTCGAAACGCAGCCGTGGCCGGGAATGGCAGGCTTGCGAGCCAAGCCGCTTCATCGCCGAACTGGCGCAGGACGACTTGCGCATCAGCGGACGCGAGCGCGCGCCGGAAGAACAAAAGAGCGAAGGCACCGCGCGGCTGGCGCAGATGAAGGCAATGCTGAAAAGATAATGCCTCTGCGGGCAAAAACGGCCTCGGTTCACCTGCTGGATCGGGTCAGGCGCCGGACATAAAATATCTCATTGGAATACTCCACCGGCTTCAAATCGCCGGCCGCCACCAGCGCTTCGACCAGCGCCATCTCTCCCCCCGATTTGTTCACCAAAGCGCGCAGAGCAGACTCCCGCAGAGGGTGAACGGCGGCGATGGCCAGGATATCGCGACGCAGGTCGCCGCTGATGGCAAAGGTGTCGCCCTCGTAAGCAGTCAGAAGCTCGGCTTCGAGACCCTGTTCGCAAAACATCTGATGCGCGCGGGTCACCTTCGCTTCGTTCGGCGCACGCACATCCGGGACGGCGGGAGGGCGGTGAGGAATGGCCAGATAGGCGCGGGGAATGCCTGCATCCCGGAGGAAGCAAGCCAGCTTCGTCAGTTCCGCCAAACCATCATTAACACCGTCCAGCAGCATGGTTTCGCTCACCAGCGTGCCCGCGAAGCTCCGGGCGAAAGTGCGAATGCCATCGAGGATGTCAGGCAATTTCAAATCCGGGTGCGGCCGGTTGATGCGCCGCCAGGTGGCTTCATCGATGCTGTCAACCTTGACGCTGACCCAGTCGGCCCGGCCGAGCGCAGCGCGCACCTCCGGCCGCCAGATCAGCGAGGCATTGCTGATCACCGCGATGGGCAGGCCGAGAGGGCGCAGCGCGTCAATGGCGGCGGACAGCCGATTATCGAGGGTCGGTTCGCCATCCGGCACGAAGGTGAGGGCATCCGCCTTCTCGCCTTGGGCGCGCACCGCCTCCAGACGCTGGCTGACCTGCCGGAAAATCGTCTCCGGCGAGTAGAAGGCGCGCGGCGCGATTTCCTGAGCGGCGGTCGAGCCCACCTGACAATAAACGCACGAGTAGCTGCAATGTTTGGGCGGGATGTTGTTGATCCCCAGGCTGCGGCCGAGACGGCGAGAGGGAACGGGACCGAAGGCAATTTCCATGATCTGTCGGTGTCCGAAGCGAAAGAAGGCAATGGTGCCTATTCTTCCAGCAAACTGCGCAGCATCCAGGCGGTTTTTTCATGCACCTCCATCCGCTGCGTCAGCAAATCCGCCGTGGGCTGGTCGTCGGCGGCATTCACCACCGGAAAGAGCTTGCGCGCGGTGCGTGCGGTTGCTTCCTGAGCAGCAACCAGATGGCGAACCATATCGTCGGCCTTGGGCGCACCCTCTACTTCCTTGATCGATGCCAGTTTGACGAACTCCTTGTAGGTGCCGGGCGCCGGGTAGCCGAGGGCGCGTATGCGTTCGGCGATCATGTCGAGCGCGTTCCACTGCTCGGTGTATTGGGCCATGAACATCAGATGCAGGCTGTTGAATTGCGGACCGGTCACGTTCCAGTGGAAGTTGTGGGTCATCAGGTACAGCGTGTAGCTGTCGGCCAGCAGCGCGGACAGGCCTTTAACGATTTTGCCCCGGTCGGCGGCGTTAATGCCGATATCGATGGAGGGGGGTTTGGTTTTCATGATGGTTCCTTTCGATTTTGTGGTTTTAAAAGTGGATCAACCTGGAGCGGCAAGTGAAGAGGAAAAGGCCTGGTCTATGGTTTGGACAATCTTTCCATCTACGCGGCCTTTCTCGCCTTCCTGCCGCAGGATTGAGATAGCGTCGCCATGGGACATGCCCTGCCGATAAGGGCGGTTTTCGGTCAGCGCCTGGTAAATGTCCAGACAGGCCATGAGCCGATCCTCGAAACCCAGATTTTCGGCAACCAGTCCATGCGGGTAGCCCGATCCATCCAGTTTTTCGTGGTGGCGCGCAGCCCATCGGGTGATTTCCTCGAAACCATCTATTTGCTGTAGCGCCTTTTCGGTATGGTAGGTGTGCTCCATGATTTTCTCGAATTCAACCTTATCCAGCTTCCCCGGCTTGTCGAGAATGGCGTTGGGAATGGCGAGCTTGCCGAGATCGTGGAGCGAGGCGGCGACGAGCAATTTCCATTTGTGCTCCTGGTCAAAACCGTAGTGGTCTGCCATCTGCCCCGCCTTATCGGTCAGGCCGCTGGAGTGGGAAAAGGTGAAGGCGGATTTGGCGTCGATAATGCGGGAAAACACCCGCGTGGTCGCAAAGACTTTTTCCAGGGACAACTCCACCGAATGCGCGGGGATCAGCTCATCCAGCGCGCGATGGATGTAGGGCTCCCTCATGTCGAGCCAGAAACTCACGGGTTGGCTGGTTTTGATGAACGCGTCCACCAACGCCGGCGAGAAGAAGCTGCCGCGCCCACGCTCGATAAATTCGACGATTCCCTGTCGGCTGCCGAAATCCGGCGTTTCGAAATGGAACAAGTTGTCGACGGTATCGGCGAGCGCAATGATCTGGGCCATGAGCGGAATGGCGTCGCCCTTGATGCCGAAAAAACCGCTGCCATCGTAGCGTTCGTGATGGTAGCGGACGACGTTGGCGGTTCCGCTGAGAAAGGGGTAATCGCTGATGTTTTTCTCGCCGATGTCGCAATGCAGGCTGTAGCGCTCCAGAAGTTCCAGCCTGTTCGCGGGAGGGGTGTCCGGAACGGTGGAAGTCAGGACTTCCTCGCTCAGGCCGTTGTCGTGGAGGATGGCAAAAGAGCACAGGTCGAGCTTTTCGTCCTCGGTGAATCCGAAATGATCCGCCAGCCGCAATGAGATATAGGCGACCCGTTTCGAATGATTTCTGGTGCTGCCCAGGATGTCGATCTCGACAAAATCCAGCGCCGAGGAGACGGCGAGCAGGAACTGGTTGAGGCTGAAGTTCATGTCTGTCTTTCCAAAGTAGCCGCCACTGGAAACTGCCTGTTAAGCCTCATGCCGGTTGCACAAGATCGTCCGCCAGCGATGCGCGCACCTCCGTCGGCAATTCGCATTCCGCCCGGCAGGCCGAATGCTCGATGCCGGCGCGCACCGTCGCGCCCCGCTTGACGGCGGCGACCATTTCCGGCGTAAGCTCGAAACGCAGGAAATGCACCGAGGCGGTCTTGTCTTCCGTTTCCCGGTCAAGGTCTTCATTGGCGATGGGGTAAACCTTGCCGCTCCCTTCCACCTGTATCCACACGGTCTTTTCGATGCCGATCAGCCGCGCGAGGGCCGCGCGGCGCTCCGCCTCGTCTTCATACTCCAGCATGAAAGTGGCTTTCCAGTTGCTGCCGTCGGGGATCAGCGGATTGTAGACATCCAGCTCGTCCTGGATGCCCGGCGGTTCGAAGATGCGCTCCAAGCGCAGCATTTCCTGAACCTGGTACTGCATGGTGAGCGCATCTTCGAAATACAGCGCGGCATGGTCGCCTATCGCCACACGGCGATGTTTCTTGTGTTCCATGACCCTGGCGCGGAAATCCGGGCGGACTGCCGCATATTTCTCCAGGGAATACAGTTTCTCTCTGCTCAACTTACCCATGGGGTTTCCTTCCTAATCCGTTTTCATTCGTGTGCGATCTGCTTGTCGGTAAGGAGACGATCACGCGAGGTCGAAGCGATCGAGGTTCATTACCTTGTTCCAGGCCGCAACAAAATCATGGATAAACTTCTCTTGCGCGTCCGAGCTTGCATAGACTTCGGCCAGGGCGCGGAGCTGGGAGTTCGAACCGAAGATGAGATCGACACGAGTGCCGGTCCACTTGACCTTGCCGGTCTTGCGGTCGCGCCCTTCGAACACGTCACCGGCATCGGAGACGGGCTTCCATTCCGTGCCCATATCGAGCAGGGCGACAAAAAAGTCATTGGTGAGCGCCCCCGGCCGTTGGGTGAAGACACCCTGCCGGGACTGTCCGACGTTGGCATTCATGGCGCGCATACCGCCCACCAGAACCGTCATCTCGGGTGCGGTGAGCGTCAACAACTGCGCGCGGTCGAGAAGCAGTTCCTCGGCCGATACGGCGTACTTGGCCTTCTGGTAGTTGCGGAAGCCATCGACGATCGGTTCGAGCACGGCGAAGGCGTCCACATCGGTTTGCGCCTGCGAGGCATCCATGCGGCCCGGCGAGAAAGGAACGGTCACGGCGTGGCCCGCATTTTTCGCTGCCTGCTCGACGCCGGCGCACCCGGCCAGCACGATCAGGTCCGCAAGCGAGACCTGCTTGCCGCCGGACTGGGCGCGGTTGAACTCGCTCTGGATACCTTCGAGGGTTTTCAGCACTTTCGCCAGCTGCTCGGGCTGGTTGACTGCCCAGTCCTTCTGCGGTGCGAGACGAATGCGCGCGCCGTTCGCGCCGCCGCGCTTGTCGGAGCCACGAAACGTGGACGCCGAGGCCCACGCGGTCGAGACCAGCTCCGCGACCGTCAGTCCGGACGCCAGAATCTTGCCCTTGAGGATGGCGACGCCCTTCTCGTCAATCAAGGCATGATCGACGGCGGGGATGGGGTCTTGCCAAATGAGTTCTTCGGCAGGCACTTCGGGGCCGAGATAGCGCGAACGCGGGCCCACGTCGCGGTGGGTCAGCTTGAACCAGGCCCGCGCGAAGGCATCGGCAAATTCTGCCGGGTTCTGGTGGAAGCGCCGTGCAATCGGTTCATAGATCGGATCCATGCGCATCGCCAAGTCCGCATCGGTCATGATGATCGGCACCTTTTTCGAGGCATCGTGCGCGTCCGGGGCAGTGTTGCTGCCGGTCGCCTGCTTCGGCGTCCACTGATGAGCGCCCGCCGGGCTCTTGGACAACACCCAATCGTAGCCGAACAGCATGTCGAGATAGCTCATATCCCACTTGGTCGGCGTCGGCGTCCAGGAACCTTCCAGGCCGCTGCTGATCGTGTCGGCGCCCTTGCCGCTGCCAAAGCTGCTCTTCCAGCCCAGCCCCTGTTGTTCGATGGGCGCGGCTTCCGGCTCGGGCCCCACGTGCGAGGCAGGGCCTGCGCCGTGGCATTTGCCGAAGGTGTGGCCGCCACAGGTGAGAGCAACCGTCTCTTCGTCGTTCATCGCCATGCGCGCGAAGGTCTCGCGCACGTCGCGGCCGGATGCGAGCGTATCGGGTTGGCCGCCGGGGCCTTCCGGGTTTACATAAATCAGCCCCATTTGCACTGCGGCAAGCGGATTTTCGAGGTCGCGTTCGCCTGAATAGCGTGCCTTGTCGTCCAGCCACTTTTTCTCGTTGCCCCAGTAGACATCGATTTCCGGCGCCCAGATGTCCTCACGCCCGCCAGCAAAACCGAAAGTCTTGAAGCCCATCGACTCCATGGCGACATTACCGGCGAGGATGAGGAGGTCGGCCCAGGAAATTTTCTTGCCATATTTCTGCTTGATCGGCCACAGCAGCCGACGAGCCTTGTCGAGGTTGACGTTGTCGGGCCAGCTGTTGACGGGTGCGAAACGCTGATTGCCGTGCCCCGCGCCGCCGCGACCGTCGCCGGTGCGGTAAGTGCCCGCGCTGTGCCACGCCATGCGGATGAAGAAAGGCCCATAGTGGCCGTAATCCGCCGGCCACCAGTCCTGCGAATCGGTCATCAGCGCCTCAAGGTCTTTCTTCACCGCCGCCAGGTCGAGGCTCTTGAACGCTTCGGCGTAGTTGAAGCCTTCGTCCATGGGGCTGGACTCGGGGGTATGCTGGTGCAGGACTTCCAGCGGAAGCTGGTTCGGCCACCAGTCCCGGTTTGATGCGCCATTCCCAACTTTATGAACAAACGGACATTTCGTTTCGGTTGACATGTGTTTCTCCTTTGACAGTTTGAATCCAACGACTCGGTCCGATTTGGAGTCCGAGCGCCGATCTTTATGACATGCGGGTCACCGTGAACTTGCCGTAGGTGCCCGCGCCCTTGGCGTGGTCGATGCGCTCGCGGTTGCAGTGCGCCATCTTTTCCAGCCGTTGATAATCGGACATCAGCACCGGGCACCGCTGTCCGGCCGTCATCACGTTCTGGTTGTCGACGATGGGGCAGCCCGCGTTGGTGGCCAGCTGCTTTTCAGTGCTTATTGCTTCTCTCCAGATTGGCTTATGATTTTACTTCGTCTGCAAACTTCATATGTCATAGGCCCTGCGCAGCAGGGTGATCGGGTGTTCCGGCGCGCGACCCTCCTTCAGGCCGTTCTCGATGTGGTGGCCGGCCATGGCGCAATCGCTGCCATAGTGCGCCGCCTCGGCTTTCTTCACGCGCTCCACCACCGGCTTGGCGATTTTCATGGCGAAGGCATGGAACTCCTTTTTCACCGCGTAGGTGCCATCGTGGCCGGAACAGCGTTCGATGATTTCCACCGTGGTGCCGGGCACCAGCGACAAGACCTCGCGCGTCTTCTGGCCGATGTTCTGCACCCGCTGGTGGCAGGCGGCATGGTAGGCCACCTTGCCCAGCGGCTGCTTGAAATCGATCCTGATCTTGCCTTCCTTGTGGCGCAGCATCAGGTATTCGAAGGGGTCGAAGAAGGCCTCTTTCACCTTGCGCACCTCAGCATCGTCCGGAAACATCAGCGGCAGTTCCTGCTTGAACATCAGCACACAGGAGGGTACCAGCGCAATGAGGTCCCAGCCTTCGTCCACCATTTTGGCAAGTACCGGGATATTGGCTTCCTTGGCCGCGCGCACGGCATCCAGGTCGCCCAGTTCGAGCTTGGGCATGCCGCAGCATTGCTCCTTTTCCGCCAGCGTCACCGGAATGCCGTTGTGTTCGTAAACGGCGGCAAAGTCCTCGCCGATGCCCGGCTCGTTGCGGTTCATGTAGCAGGTGGCGAACAGGGCGACCTTGCCTTTGGTTCTGCCGGCCGCTTCGCCGGCGGTGTTGGTCGGCAGCTTCTGCAGGCGGCTGCGCATGGGGCGGCTGTGGAATTCCGGCAGCCAGGCTTCGCTGTGTATGCCGGCCACCGCTTCCAGCGCCTTGCGCGCCGGGCCGATCTTGTTGACCGCGTTGACCACCTGGGCCACCACCGGAATGCCGGCGAAAGAGCCGACCATGTCGGTGCTGGTCAGTATCTTGTCGCGCAGTTTTGTCTCGCCCCGTTTGAACTTCACCGCCTTGGCGCGCAGCATCAAATGGGGAAAATCCAGGTTCCACTCGTGGGGCGGCGTGTAGGGGCACTTGGTCATGTAACACAGGTCGCAGAGATAGCAGTGGTCCACGACCAGCCAGTAATCCGTTTTTTTGACGCCATCCACTTCCATGGATTCCGACTCGTCCACCAGGTCGAACAGGGTGGGAAATGACTGGCACAGGCTGATGCAGCGGCGGCAACCATGGCAGATGTCGAAGACCCGCTCCAGTTCCCTGAACAGCGACTCCTCGCTGTAAAAATCTGGGGTCCGCCAATCCAGATGGTGACGGGTCGGCGCTTCCAGATTGCCTTCGCGAGCAGGGCCGGCCATGGTGGGTTCTCCTATTTTCGATAAATTCCGGGTGAAATCCGGCCACCGAAAGGTGGCCGGAATGCTGCCGTTTAGCCGCCGAATTCGTTCAGGGCCTTCTGGTAGCGGTTGGCATGGGAGCGCTCCGCCTTGGCCAAGGTCTCGAACCAGTCCGCGATTTCATCGAAGCCTTCATCGCGCGCGGTTTTCGCCATGCCCGGATACATGTCAGTGTACTCGTGGGTTTCGCCCGCCACCGCAGTCTTCAAGTTGTCCACCGTGGCGCCGAACGGCATGCCGGTGGCCGGATCGCCGCACTGCTCCAGATATTCCAGGTGCCCATGAGCATGGCCGGTCTCGCCCTCGGCCGTGGAACGGAACAGGGCTGCCACGTCGTTATGGCCCTCGATGTCGGCCTTGGCCGCGAAATAGAGATAACGGCGGTTAGCCTGGGATTCGCCGGAGAAAGCATCTTTCAGGTGCTGCTCGGTTTTGCTGCCTTTAAGTTGCATGGGTCATCCTCCTATACATAAACCCGGCTTGCTGCCCGCGCCGGGAATACGGGTTGCATTAAACCATTTCAATATAGGCGCGAAACAGAGTGACTGGAAATTGTTTTTTTAAAACGGGTCGATAAAGAAAAACTATACCCTCTCGCTTACCCTTATTCGGCCTTGTCCGTTGGGGTTTCGATCAGGCGGAAAGCCGGGTTGTTCATGCCCCTCACGGCGGCAAGCAGCGCCTCGATGGCCTCGGGACGGGTAAAGCCGCGCCGCCACGCCAGGGCGACGCGACGCGAAGGTTCCGGTTTCTCGAAGGGAATGGCGCGCAGCATGGCAGAACAGTATGGGCCGGCCAAAGCGCTTGCGGGCAACACCGATATGCCGAACCCCGATGCCACCATACAGCGGATGGCCTCGATCGAGTGGCCCTGGCGCATGGCGCCATCGGCGTGGCTGATGTCGGGGCAGGCATCCAGCACCTGTTCGCGAAAACAGTTGCCCGCCTTGAGGACCAGCACATCTTCGCCTCGTACTTCGCTGGACGGTATGCGGCTGCGCTTTCCCCACGGGTGGTGTTTCGGCACCACCACCTGAAACGCCTCGTCGTAAAGCGGGTGGGTGACGATACCCGGCACGTCGAAAGGCATGGCGATGATGGCCGCATCGACCGTGCCATACTTGAGGTAATCGGCCAGCAGGGCTGTCATGCTCTCCTCGACATACAGATGCATTTCCGGCGCGATGCGCTGGAGCGATGTGATCAGGTCAGGCAACAAATAGGGGCCGATAGTGTGGATGACGCCCAGGCGGAACTCTCCTTGAAGCGGGTTCAGCCCCAATTGCGCGACCAGTTCCACCCGCTCCGCCTCATCCAGCGCCTTGCGTGACTGGGCGACCACCTGGTAACCGAGGTCGGTGAGGGAAACATGCCCCTTGGTTCGCTCGATAAGAGAGACGCCCAATTCCGCCTCCAGATTCTGCAGGGCAACGCTCAAGGTCGGCTGGCTGACGTGGCAACGTTCGGCGGCCCGGCTAAACGAACCTTCATCGGCAAAAGCGACCAGATAACGCAAAGTGGAAAGTTTCATAAAAACCTCTTGTTTATGCCGGATAAAACGTCGGATATAGTCGGCGGCTATACCGAGTATACAAAAAAACAATAATCAAAACATTGACTTATTGTTTTTTGACGATATTATCATATAAGCAAAAGAGATAACACTATCCGAATATTGCTTGATATATTTTAAACCCGTGTACTCACCGAAGAAGGAGAAGCACCATGTCAAAACCTCGTATTTTGCCTCTTGCCGTCGTGGTGGCGGCATCCATTGCCGGCGCCGGCCTGGCGACTGCCGCAGTCAGCAAGGAACCGATCCAGCCCATCGTGGCGGCCAAGATCAAGAATCCGGCCATGGTCGAACTCGGCAAAAAACTTTACTTCGACACCCGGCTGTCCAAGTCAGGGTTCATTTCCTGCAATTCCTGCCACAACCTCTCCATGGGCGGCACCGACAATCTCAAAACATCCATTGGCGACCACTGGCATCAGGGTCCCATCAACGCGCCCACCGTTCTCAATTCCAGCTTGAATGTGGCTCAGTTCTGGGATGGCCGCGCCGCCGACCTCCAAGCCCAGGCTGGCGGCCCCATCGCCAATCCGGGCGAGATGGGCTTCACCCATAAATTGGCGGTCGACGTGTTGGAATCGATCCCCGCTTATGTCGCCGAGTTCAAGCAGGTTTTCAAGTCCGACAAGATGACGATCAATGAGGTGACCAAAGCCATCGCCGCTTTCGAGGAAACCCTGGTGACGCCCAACTCGCGTTTCGACAAGTGGCTGAAGGGCGACAAGAAGGCCCTGACTGCCAACGAACAGGCCGGTTACAAGCTGTTCAAGGAGACCGGCTGCACGGCCTGCCACAACGGGCCTGCGGTAGGCGGCAATTCCTTCCAGAAGCTGGGCGTGGTCGAACCCTACAAGACCAACAACCCGGCGGAAGGCCGTTTCGCCGTGACCGGCAAGGATGCGGATCGCTTTAACTTCAAGGTGCCGACTCTGCGCAACGTGGAATTGACCTATCCCTACTTCCACGACGGCGCCGCCAACACGCTGCCGGAAGCGGTGGACACAATGGCGCGCGTTCAACTGGGCAAGAAGTTCACGCGCGAGGAAAATGCCAAGGTCGTCGCCTTCCTTAAGAGTCTGACCGGCGATCAGCCGTCGTTCAAGCTGCCGATCCTGCCGCCATCGTCCGACAGCACGCCGAGGCCGCAACCTTTCAGCAAATAAATCGGCATCTGCATCGAAATTTATCGGGGGCACAATGCCCCCGTTTTTTTAGTGCGGCCGGCAAGGGGAAGAGTTAGCCGAACGGTGAGATCGCAGGGATCTTCCCCGTGGTTGTATCACCGAAATACGTGGGGGCAGGGCTGGAAAACAAAAGATTGGGCCACGCCGTTACTCGGCTGATAAAGTTGGTTAGCGCCAAATAAAGGGGCCCGCTGACCGGAAATACCGCGCGTTACAGCTCGATCTGTGTTCCCAGTTCGACCACCCGGTTGGTGGGAATCTTGAAGTAGGTCGTGACGCTGCCGGCATTGCGCGCCATGCTGATGAACAGTTTTTCTCGCCACAGCGCCATGCCCGGCGCCATGGTCGCGATCAGGGTTTCCCGGCTGATGAAAAAGGATGTTTCCATCATCTGGAACTCCAGCCCGTATTCCTTGCATTGCATCAGCGTCCTGGGAATATCCGGTTCATCCTTGAAGCCATAGCGCACGATAACCCGGTAGAACCCGTTTCCCAGCGGCAGCACTTCGGCGTGGTCGATTTCCGGCACATGGGGAACGTCCTCGGTAATCACCGTCAGCAATGCCACCCGTTCGTGCAGCACTTTATTATGGATAAGGTTATGCAGCATGGCGTGAGGCACGCCGTCGAGGTGAGCGGTGAGAAAAACCGCTGTGCCCGAAACGCGTAGCGGCGGGTGGGCGGCAATCCCGGCAAGAAACGGCTCAAGCGCGATCGCGCCGTCCCGCAGCCGCTCGAACAGTAGCGCCCGCCCCCGTTTCCAGGTGGAAAGCAGAGTGAATACCGCGATGCCGACGACCAGCGGGAACCACCCCCCCTGCGGTATCTTCATGGCGTTGGCACTGAAGAATGACAGATCGATGACCAGGAAAAAGGCGGCTACCGCTATGCCCGTCGGCCAACTCCACCCCCATAGCGCGCGAGCCACAATCACCGCCAGAATGGTATCGATCGCCATGGTGCCTGTCACCGCGATACCGTAAGCGGCCGCGAGGTTGCTGGAGGAGCGGAACCCCAGCACCAGCGCGACAATCGCTATGAGCAGAACCCAATTGATGGCCGGCAGGTAAACCTGGCCAATCTCCTTTTCCGAAGTGTGCCGCACTTCGAGGCGAGGGCAGTAGCCTAGCTGCATCGCCTGGCGAGTAACGGAAAAGGCGCCCGAAATCACGGCCTGCGAAGCAATCACCGTGGCCAGAGTGGCGAGGGCGACCATGGGGTAGAGGGCCCATGACGGCGCAAGCAGGTAAAACGGGTGCTCGACTGCGGCGGGATTGCCGATCATCAACGCGCCCTGGCCGAAATAGTTGAGCAGCAGCGCCGGCAGCACCAGGGAAAACCACGCGGTTCTGATCGGCATGCGGCCAAAATGGCCCATGTCAGCGTAAAGCGCCTCCCCCCCCGTTACCGCCAGAACCACTGCGCCCAAGGCGAGAAAACCATACCACCCGTGCTCCATAAAGAAATGGACGCCGTGGAGCGGGTTCACCGCGTGCAGCACACCCGGTTCATGGTAAATATTAATGATCCCGAGCAATGCCAGGGTGGCGAACCAGACGATCATCACCGGCCCGAACAGCGCGCCCACACTGGCGGTTCCCTTGCGCTGGAAAAGAAACAGCCCCGCCAGAACGGCCAGGGTAATCGGGATGACGTAGGGCTCGAACGCGGGGGTGGCGATATTTAACCCCTCCACGGCGGATAACACCGAAATTGCCGGGGTGATCACGCCGTCGCCGTAAAACAGCGCGGCGCCGAATATCCCCATCGACATCAACAGCCAGCGGCTGCGCGCGTCTCCCGGAGTGCTTTTCAGCGTCAGCGCCAGCAGCGCCATGATGCCGCCCTCGCCATTGTTGTCGGCGCGCATGATGAATACCACGTATTTGAGCGAAACCACGATCAGCAGCGCCCACAACACCAGCGACAGCGCTCCCAGCACATGTTCGTGGCTGGGCGAGATGCCGTGGACGCCATGAAATACTTCTTTCAAGGTATACAGCGGACTGGTGCCGATATCGCCAAACACCACGCCGATAGCCGCAACCATCAGACCGGAGCGCCCGGTTTTGCCATCTGCGCCCTGCGGGGCTTCGCCGGGTGTTTTTTCTGTTGAACTCATTGCTTGCTATCCCTTTACCGCCGATTTGCCTGCCGGGGCATTAAATTTTTGTCGCCATCCAGGCGAGCGCAATTCTATCCCTTTCCTCGTCCGGCTCAAACCGCTGGTTTGCCCGATGCGGCGGTTCAGTTGCCGGTTTCGCCTTTGCCTGCTGCAATGCCGAGCTGCTTCAGCTTGCGATAAAGATGGGTGCGCTCCAGGCCGACGTTTTCCGCCAGGCGGCTCATGTTGCCGCCCGCTTTCTTGATCTGGTGCTCGAAATAAATCCGTTCGAACTCGTCGCGCGCCTCGCGCAGGGGCGAATCAAGGGAGAACGGGTGCGGCGCCGAGGCGGCGGGTTGGCCGGATGGCGCGAACGGGCCAAGCACCCGGTCAACGTCTTCCGCCGCAATCTCATCGGCCAGGGAAGTCAGCGCCAGCGCCTTCACCGCGTTGTGAAGTTGCGGCAAGTTGCCGGGCCAGTTTTCGTCACGCAAACGACTCAACGCAGCATCCGCAAAGCGGCGCGGGGCTGTTTGCCCGGTTTCAACCAGTTGCGCCAACATCTGCCGGGCGAGATCTGGAATATCTTCACGACGCTCGCGCAGGCGGGGTACCGCCAGCGTCAGGCCATTAATGGCCTGGAACAGCCGGGCGTCAAACACACCTTCTTCGACCAATTCGGGCAAGCGCGAATCCGCGGAGCACACCAGGCGTACCCCGTACTTTTCCAGCTTGTTCAAAATTAGCGCCAGTCCCTTCTGTTCCAGCTTGCCCAGGTTCCCGATCTCTTCCAGGTAAAGCAAACCATCGCGCGCCCGCTCGAGCAGGTTCATCGGGTTGTCCGCCAGGACAGCCAAGCTTTCCGGCACAATCCAAGGGGTGCCGGGGCGGTGCAGGAAACGCGCGCACAGCTCCATGCCAGCGCCCGCCTCTCCAATCAGCAGCAACGGGACGATCTGGCTGGCAACCTGCTCAAGCCGCTTTTTTAATTCTCCGACAGCCGCCCCCGTGCCTATGCCTGCCAACGCCTCTCCATTGTGCGGCAACGGCTCGCCCTTCTTCAGCGCGCGCTCCACGGTGCTCAGCAACTTTTGCAGGGCAATGGGTTTTTCCAGGAAGTCAACGGCACCGATGCGTGTCGCCTCCACTGCGGTATCGATCGTGCCGTGGCCGGACATCATGATGACCGGCATGGTCAACAGGCCGGCGCGTTCCCACTCCTTCAACAACGTAATGCCGTCAGTGTCCGGCATCCAGATGTCGAGCAACACCAGATCGGGCCGCTTCTGGTTGCGATAGGCGCGCGCGGCCCCGGCATTTTCCGCCAGCGCGACGATGTAACCTTCGTCGTGCAGGATTTCGCTCAGCAGTTCGCGGATGCCGACCTCGTCATCCACCACCAGTATCTCATTGGCCGCCATCTAGGTTTCTTCCCTGCATGGCAAGTAAACGCATATGCTCGCCCCGTGGGGCTGAATGTTTTCAATTTTCATCCTGCCGTGATGCTCCTCTACGATTTTCTTCACGACCGCCAGACCCAGCCCCGTACCCTTCGATTTGGTCGTAACATAAGGCTCGAACAGCCGAGTCATGAGCGTTTCCGGGAATCCGCATCCGTTATCCCGAACGCACAGCCTGACCATATTTTCCTCCCTGGAGGTTTCCACCACAATCTGCGGCGCTTCCGTTTCAGCCAGGGCATCCTGGGCATTTTGCAACAAATTGTGCACCACCTGGCGCAACAGGGTTGGATCCCCCCCCGTCGGCGGTAGTGCCGGCGCCAGATGAGTCACGATCGGCGCGGCGGAATGTTCGTACAGCGCCAGGATCTCGTTCACCAGCTGATTGAGGTCTACCGTTCCCAGATTCAGGCCGGGGGCGCGAGCATAATCGGCGAAGGAATTCACCATGCTTTTCAACGCCGTCACCTGGTTGACGATGGTCTGCGTCGCCCGCGCCAGCATCGCCGCATCCGCTTCGGCGAGCTTGCCGGCAAGCTTGTGTTCGAGCCGTTCGGCCGAAAGCTGGATTGGCGTAAGCGGATTCTTGATTTCATGCGCCAATCGTCGCGCCACCTCGCCCCATGCCGCGTCGCGTTGAGCCTGGAGCAAATGCGTGATGTCGTCAAACACTACGATGAAATCGTTGCCCACCGTTGCCGGCAAACGCGTACCGCGCACCAGCAGAACCTGCTTGCCGTTCTTGCCGGCATATTCCATCTGAATCTGCCATTCCTTGGTGTCGACATGGCGAAACTGCTGTTCTACCTCCACGGCCAGCGCCTTCAGCGCCTCGTCGTTGAGCGCCCACTTGTAAAAGCGGCGCTTGCTCAGAACGGACAAGTCCACGCCAAGAATTCCCGCCGCGGCGGGATTCATGGTCTTGAGGCTGAGATTTTCGTCGAATGCCAGCACCCCGCTGGACAAGTGCGCCAGGATGCTTTCCAGGTACGCTTTCGCCGTTTCCAGCTGGCGCTGGTTGAGCTCGACCACGCCACGGGCCTCCGCCAGTTGCCGGGTCATGTCGTTGAACGACTGCATCAGGGAACCCAACTCATCCCGGCTGCTCACCGTCGGCATCACGCTGAAATCCCCCGAGGCGACGGCCTGCGTCCCTTTCGCCAGCAGTCCGAGCGGCGCGGAAAGGCGCGCGCTCAAAAGAAATGCCAGCGCAATCGAGGAAAGCAGTGCCAGCAGCAGTGCCAGCGTCAAGGTCAGCCCGTAGATCCGCTTCAACCCGAGCCGCGACACGGACAACTCCTGATAATCGCGATACACCGCCTGTACCGTTTCCGCGTCCTTGGCCAGCTGTGCCGGAACGGGCTGGAGCAACTGCAATATGCGAATGCTTTCATTCAGGCCAAGCACATTTACTGGAACAACAACCCGCAAATACAGCCCCTTCTCCGGAATAGCCTCGATCGCGGCGTAAGGCTGCTGCTGACGTACCTTGCGCAACAGCGCGGCGGGAGGGCGGTCAGGCAACAGGCCGACCGACTCGCTACCGGAGGAAAAAGCAATAATTGCACCGCGCGCACTAAACAGCGTCGCTTCCTGCACGCCAGCCTGTTCGCGCAGGCTGTTAAGCAACATCAAATGGTCGCCAACCGGGTGATCCGACAGCGACAGCGCCATGTTCTCGCCCTTTTTATTGAGGTCGCGCAGCTGGTTGTCGAGCACGCTGCGGCCCAGACTCAGGCCTCCTTCCAGCGCGTTATCCACGCGCACATCAAACCAGGACTCGATGCTCTTGCCGAGAAACTGCACCGAAACCCCATACACCAATACGCCGGGCAACACCGCCATCAGAACAAACATCAGAAGCAGCCGCAGTGTCAGCTTTGAACCGAAGACCTTCGCCTTGAGCTTGCGCCGCAGATTCCACAGTTGATAAAAAACCAGCGCCAGCAGGCATGCCGCCAATGCGCCGTTCAACCCGAGCAGCAGGGTATAGTACTGGGAAAATTCCGCGGTATTCGAGCTGGCGTTGGACAGCAGGTACAGTGCAACGGCGCCGAGGCCGACGCACAGGTAGAGGACGTACTTCATTGCGTCCGTCCGCCGTCACCAGTCCGCATCAGGGAGTAATATTCCAGCGGTGCCATTCCGAATCCAGGTTCCACTCTTTGGACGCCAGCGCATTCACCTGCAAGGGTTTGGGCAGCCGCGCCAAATCCAGCTTCATGCGCAAGCCGGCAACGTAGGCGGTGCGTTTTTTGGCCGAAGCCTTGTCTGCCACCAGAACCTTGTCCACGGCCGGAGCCTTGTCCGCTGCCGGAGCCTTGTCCACTACCAGAGCCTTGTCCACTAACAGAGCCTTGCTTGCCACCGACGGCTTCTCTGCCAGCAAGGATTTTTCGACCACATGCCACTCGTGCAACCGGCCCAATTCGCGCCGGGCATCGGCCAGGGAGGAAAAATTCTGATATTGGCCATTGACATTAAGCTGGTATTGGCGGGTCAGGGCATTGTAGCTCAGACGAAGGTGCCGTTGCGCAACGGCAATGGTTTCATCCAGCCAGTACCAGCGCGGCTTTTTGAGTTCAAAGTCGGCGATGAAATTGAGGGGAACCCCCTTGTTCAAAGCGTCTTCCAGCGCCGGGCTGAGGCTGACCTCCAGTTCCGCATTCAGCACAAAAGCGTCTTCAGCCGGTTCCAGCTCGGCGGATTTGACCTCGATGCCCTCAGCCCTTGCTGCCAATGGCAGGAATAGAAGCAGCGCCAGGACAATGACCGCGCCCCGGCCAAAAATCCTAGGATTTATACAAAAGCACATAATAGAACCCGTCGTGCTGCTGGTTGGGTATCAATTGCCCATTATCGGCCTCCGGCAAAGGCGGCGGCAAACAACGGGCATCCTCGTGCCGCGCCAGGAAGCGGGCGACCTGCCCCTGATTTTCCTCGGCAAACACCGAGCAGGTGGCGTACAGCAATTTACCACCTCTATCCAGAGTGCGCCACAGGGCGTCCAGGATTTCCGCCTGTTGTGCGGCAAAAGACATGATATCTGTTTCGCGCCGCAGCCACTTGATGTCGGGGTGGCGCCGGACCACGCCCGAAGCGCTGCACGGCACATCCGCCAGAATGCGCTGGAATGGCTTGCCGTCCCACCAGCCCCCGGGTTTTGCCGCATCTCCTGCGACGCAGCGCGCTTCGAGCTTGAGCCGCCGGAAATTCTGTTCGACCTTCTTCAGCCGTTCGGCGTCGTTATCCAGCGCGGTCAATTCGATCCCGGCCAGCTCCAGCAGATGTGCGGCTTTTCCGCCGGGGGCGGCACAGGCGTCCAGCACCCGCATCCCGTCGGCAACATCAAGCAGCCGTGCGGCCCACTGTGCGCCGGCATCCTGCACCGACACCGCGCCATCGGCAAAACCCGGCAATTTGTCGACCGCGACCGGTTGGTCCAGCAAAATCGCGCTTTCGCCGATTTTGCTGCCTGCCATGCCCTGCTGCGCGAGCAATGCGAGATACGCTTCGACGGAAGTCGCCCGGCGGTTTACCCTCAAGGTCATGGGCGGATGCTGATTATTGGCTTCCAGCAATGCGGCCCAACCGTCCGGATACTGCCGGCGCAGCTTGTCGATCCACCATTGCGGGTGAGAATAACGCCCCTCGTCGCTCGCTGCGGCCAGTTCAAGCAACGCGGGTCTTTTCCGCAGAAAATTGCGCAATACCGCATTAACCAGCCCCTTGGCCCAGGATTTTTTCAGTGCCGCGGCGGATTTGACGGCGTGATCGACCACCGCATGCCCGGCAGCCCGGCTGTACAGTAACTGGTAAAGCGCCACCAGCAGGAGAGCGCGTACCGTTTCATCCTGCAGGGGCTTTTCGATCAGAAGGTCGAGGATGGCTCGCAACTGCCCATAAAAACGCAGCGTGCCGTAGCTCATGTCCTGCGCGGCGGCACGCTGTTGCGGCGTCAGTGCTGCACTGCGGGAAAAAAGACTGTTGAGTGTCTGGTTGAGATTGTGTCCGGACAGGACTCGGGAAACCGCCGCGCTGGCTAGGCATTGAGCTTCGATCAAGAGGGCTTACCGGGCTTGGGCCATCGCCATCAGGCGCGCCACGCGCTCACTGGTGGCGGGGTGGGTGCGGAACAGGCCGCTCAGACCGCCGCCGGATAGCGGGTTGATGATCATCATCTGCGCCGTTTCAGGGTGGGCTTCGGCGGGGGAGAGCGGCAGCCCTTGGGCAAAACGCTCGATCTTGGCAAGGGCATCGGCCAGCGCGCGCGGGTCGCCGCTGATTTCTGCGCCGCCATGATCGGCTTCGAACTCGCGTGAGCGGGAAATCGCCATCTGGATCAATGCCGCCGCCAGCGGCGCAAGCAAGGCAACGAGTATGCCGGCGATGGGGTTGGCCGGACGGCCACCCTCGTCGCGCCCGCCGAAGAACATGGCAAAGTTCGCCAAGGCTGAGATCGCGCCGGCCATCGTCGCCGAAATGGTCGAAATCAGGATGTCGCGATGGCGCACATGGGCCAGCTCGTGCGCCATGACGCCGCGCAGCTCCCGCTCGGAAAGCAGCTGCAGGATGCCGGTGGTCGCCGCCACTGCAGCATGTTCCGGATTGCGCCCGGTGGCGAAGGCATTGGGCTGCGCCTCATCGATGATGTAAACGCGCGGCATCGGCAGATTGGCGCGACGCGCCAGATCGCGGATCGTGCCGTAGAAATGCGGGGCGCTGCTTTCATCCACTTCCCGTGCGTTATACATCCGCAGCACCATATCGGCGGAATTCCAATACGCCCAGACATTCATTGCCCCGCCGAACAACAGCGCCAGCAACATCCCTGTAACGCCACCCAGAATCGCGCCGATCGTGCCGAACAAAGCGACGATGGCGGCCATCAAAACAGTGGTTTTTAGCCAATTTCCGAACATTCAAACCTCGCGTCATTAACCATTGCAAAACCGCATCCTTATAATGGGCGCGGGTTTGCCAGAATTCAAGTGTCGAACCGTTGCCCCGGCTTCACCGAATTTCCCGTCAGGAAACTTGCCGCGGATAGCCGCTTGCCGCCCGCCTTCTGAATCCCGGTTAAAAGCAGGGCACCTTCGCCGCAGCCAACCAAAATGCCGCTCTTGTCCGCTTGAAGTATTTCTCCGGGCAGCCCCCCACTTTTGTCTGACGCACTTGCCTGCCAGATGCGCCAGGTTTCGCCCTGAAACCGTGCTTGAGCCAGCGGAAACGGATTGTAGGCGCGCACTGCACGAGCAAGTTCGGCGGCGTCTTTACGCCAGTCCAGCAAGCCTTCCGCTTTCGTCAGCTTGGCCGCATAGGTCGCCGTGCTACCGTCCTGGGGCTGCGCACTCAATGCGCCGCGCTCCATCTGTTGCAGCGCGGAAACGATCGCCGTTGCGCCGAGGTCGGCCAGCTTGTCGTGCAGCGTTTCAGCCGTATCCTGCCCGGCTATCGGTAGCGCCACGCGCAACAGCATGGCGCCGGTGTCCAGCCCCTGGTCCATTTGCATGATGGTGATGCCGGTTTCATGGTCGCCCGCCAGAATCGCCCGCTGGATCGGCGCCGCACCTCGCCAGCGCGGCAACAGCGAGGCGTGGATGTTCAGGCAGCCGAAGCGGGGGATGGTTAGCACTTGCTGCGGCAACAGCAACCCGTAAGCGGCAACGATCATCGCTTCGGCGTTGACGGCGGCAAGCTGCGCCTGGATTTCAGCGTCTTTCAGGGTCGCCGGTTGCCGCACGGTCAGTCCATGCTGCAACGCCAATTGCTTGACCGGACTTGGCGCCAGCTTCATGCCGCGTCCGGCAGGGCGGTCAGGCTGAGTCAGCACCAGGGCAATTTCGTGTCCCGCGTCGATCAGTGCGGCCAGAGCGGCCGCAGCGAACTCCGGCGTGCCGGCGAAAATCAGTCGCATGTTACAGGGTTTCCCGCATCAACTTCTTCATTTTATTCCGTATGCGGGCCTGTTTCAGCCGCGACAGGTATTCGACGAAGACCTTGCCTTTCAGGTGGTCGATCTCGTGCTGGACACAGATTGCCAACAGCCCTTCGGCTTTCAATGTAAAGGGCTTTCCATCGGCATCCAGGGCGCGCACCGTAACGCTCTCCGCTCGCGTGACCGTTTCATAAATGCCCGGAACGGAAAGACACCCTTCCTCGTGCTCCTTTTTCCCATCGCTGGCGGTGATTTCCGGGTTGATGAATACGTGCAGGTTGTTGCGCTCCTCGGAGATGTCCACCACGATGACCTGCTTGTGCACGTCCACTTGGGTTGCCGCGAGTCCGATACCGGGGGCGGCATACATGGTTTCCGCCATATTGGCCACCAGACGCCGGATTTTATCGTCTACCTCGGCAACCGGAGACGCCTCTGTATGCAGCCGCTCATCGGGATAATGCAGGATATGTAAAATGGTCATAAGTGCTTGCTTGTTTAATTAATTACATGCAAAATTCGACACAACCCCTGAATTCGTCAAGGATTGTCGCTTCCGTTAATGCCGATCAGGAACAAACCATCCTTCGAGGCCCGCTCATGAAAAAGCCTATTTTAGCTCTGATTTTGCTTTTCGGCTTAAGTTCGCTATCCGTAGCCGCCGACATAGCGCTACAGGACAATCCTCCCGATCACTATGTGGTCGTCAAGGGCGATACGCTTTGGGGCATTGCGGGCAAATTCCTCAAGGATCCCTGGCGCTGGCCAGAAGTATGGAAAATGAATGCGCAGCAAATCAAGAACCCGCACTTGATCTACCCGGGCGACATGATCGTACTAAACACGGCCAGCGGCTCTCCCGAACTGCGTCTGATCAAGGGGCTCGAAACCGTTAAACTGAGCCCGCGCGTCCGGGCCGAGCAGCTCGAAACAGAAGCAATTCCCAGCATTCCATTAACGGCGATCGGGCCGTTCCTCAGTCAGCCGATGGTTATTGCAGAAGGCGAGCTTGAAAAAGCCCCCTATATTATCGGCACGGAAGAAAACCGCGTGATTCTCGGTGCCGGCAATGCTGCCTATGTGCAATCCATCAAGGCGGGAGGAGCGCTGCAATGGCACATCTACCGTCCGGGCAAGGCGTTGGTCGATCCCGATACCGAAGAGACCCTGGGGTTTGAGGCCATCTATCTGGGCGACGCCAAAATCGTCCGGTTCGGCGAACCTGCGACGGTAAGCATTACCAAGTCTTCTCAGGAAATCAACATCGGAGACCGGTTGGTGGCGGCGAAGGAAAGCGTGGCCAGCGCTTACGTACCCCACGTACCGGAAAAGGCGATTAATGGCAGGATTATTTCAGCCTATGGCGGCATTGCCGAAGTCGGCAAGGGCGCCATCATTACCTTGAACAGGGGCGCACGCGATGGCCTCGAAATCGGCCATGTGCTGGCGCTTTACCGTCATGGCAAAAATGTCACCCCCGCCGAACACGACGAAACCTCGGCGGAAACCGTCAAGCTCCCGGACGAGCGTAACGGCCTGGCATTTGTCTTCCGCGTTTTTGACAAGCTGTCCTATGCCCTGGTAATGCAAAGCGATGGCCCGGTGCATGTGCTGGACGACGCGCGCACCCCCTGAACGCGGCATAAACCGTTCTAGATGGCTGCGCCTGTCGACGATGTCTGCCTCTGGGTGGGCCTAAGCCTGATCCCGGGGTTGGGTGGCGAAACATATCGCAAGTTGTTGCGCGCATTCGGCGGGCCGAAGGAAATTTATGCCGCACCCTATGCCGCCTTGTCGGACGTCGCCGACAAGAAAGTAGCCGATCACATCCGGCATGGCATCGACCAGGACATGTTTTCGCCGCTCGTCGCCTGGCTGGACAACCGACAAAATCATGTCGTTACCCTGGCCGATGCCGATTACCCCCAAGCCCTGCTGCAAATTCCCGACCCGCCGCCCCTGCTTTACGTCAAAGGGCGACGCGAACTTCTGAACCAGCCGGCGCTAGCCGTGGTCGGTAGCCGTAACGCGACACCGCAGGGGCTAGCCAACGCCGAATCATTTTCCCGGAACCTGAGCGACAGCGGGCTGTGCATTGTCAGCGGGCTGGCCTTGGGCATTGATGCAGCGGCCCACCGTGGCGGACTGGATGGAGCGGCCAGCAGTATTGCCGTGGTTGGAACCGGCCTGGATATTGTCTACCCTTCCCGCAACCATGCTCTGGCCCACGAGCTAGCGCAACATGGCGTCCTGATCTCCGAATTTCCGTTAGGCACCCAAGGCATGGCGCATAATTTCCCGCGCCGCAATCGTATCATTTGCGGCCTGGCTCTGGGCTGCCTGGTCGTCGAGGCTGCCATTCGCAGCGGCTCCCTTATCACTGCCCGTCTGGCCGTTGAACAGGGCCGGGAGGTTTTTGCCATTCCCGGATCGATTCATTCCCCCGTTTCCAAAGGTTGCCACGCCTTGATCAAGCAGGGTGCAAAGCTGGTCGAGTGCGCCAATGACATTCTGGATGAGTTGAAGTGGATCTCGCCGCAAACTTTTGCCGCAACGAATGAGGTTCTTGCCCTGGAAAGCGGCCCTCAATCATTACTGGATGCACTGGGGTTTGATCCTGCGGGGATAGACGAACTTGCCGCGCGCAGTGGCTTGACGAGCGATACCGTTTGCGCCATGCTGTTACAACTGGAGTTGGAAGGTCGGGTCGCCTGCCTGCCCGGCGGGCTTTACCAGCAGATCGTTCAACCCCGCTGAATTTCTCCCTGTCACCTGATTGAAGTAAATATTATGTTCGATATTCTAGTCTACTTGTTTGAAAACTATTTTGAGGTCAACGCTTACCCCGACGAGGGAACGCTTACCCGGGAACTCAGTGCGGCAGGCTTCGATCGCGACGAAATCAACCAGGCCATGGCTTGGGTCAATGGGCTGGAAAAGCTGGCTCAACAAAGCCAACGGCCAAGCTTGACAGCCTCGCGCGCGTACCGCCTCTATTCCAAAGAAGAGGGCGCCAAAATTGGTCCGGAGCCGCATGGTTTACTGTTATTTCTCGAATCTTCAGGCATTCTCAACGCCGTGCAACGTGAGCTGGTTATCGACCGAATCATGGCGCTCAACGAACATTCGGTTTCCCTTGAGCAGGTCAAATGGACTGTTCTGATGGTGCTGTCCAGCCACGGACAGGTGGGCGACTTCATGTTCATCGAGGATCTTTTGTTCGGTGATTCACAACCTACCATGCATTAACCTGGCAACAGGCCCTTGTCAATTTAGGCGGTTCTTCATTATCATCCGCGCTCACACCCACCTTAACCTTTGCGAGAGCGCATGCCTTCCAGCTTACTGATCGTCGAATCCCCCTCCAAAGCCAAGACTTTGAAAAAATATCTCGGCAAAGATTTCGAGATTCTCGCCTCCTATGGCCATGTGCGCGACTTGGTTCCGAAGCAGGGAGCGGTTGATACCGAACACGACTTCAAGATGAAGTATCAGTTGATCGAACGCAATTCCAAGCACGTCGACGCGATTATCAAAGCGGTGAAACTCGCCGATAACATCTTTCTGGCGACCGACCCGGATCGCGAAGGCGAAGCGATTGCATGGCATCTCACGGAAATACTGAAGTCCAAGAAGCTGCTAGCCAAGAAGGTCGTGAAGCGCGTGGTTTTTCATGAAATCACCGAGTCTGCGGTGCAGGCGGCCGTCGCCAATCCGCGCGACATCCTTATGCCGCTGGTCAATGCCCAGCAGGCAAGGAGGGCGCTCGATTACCTGGTCGGCTTCAACCTTTCGCCGCTGCTATGGCGCAAGATTCGCCGCGGCCTTTCCGCCGGCAGGGTGCAAAGCCCCGCGCTAAGATTGATTTGCGAACGCGAGATGGCCATCAATTCGTTCGTCTCGCAGGAATACTGGAGCGTCCATTTCGATACCCATAAGGCCAAGCAGAAATTTTCCGCCAAACTGTTCCAGCACAAGGGGGAAAAACTGGATCAGTTCAGTATCAGCACAGAGTCCGCACAAGCAAAAATCATCCAGTATCTGTCCGAAAAATCCGGCAATCAGGCGACGGTTGTCAAAGTCGACAAGAAGCGCAAGCAACGCCAGCCCACGGCACCCTTCACGACCTCCACACTACAGCAAGAGGCCGTGCGCAAACTCGGCTTCACCACAGATCGTGCCATGCGCATTGCGCAGCAACTTTACGAAGGGGTGGACACCGGAGGTGGAGCAGTTGGCCTGATTACCTATATGCGTACCGACTCGGTCAATCTCGCCAACGAAGCCCTAGACGAGATCCGCGACTATATCAGCGCCAAGTTCGAACCGGACTATCTACCCAAAGCGCCGGTCCAGTACAAGAACAAATCCAAGAACGCGCAGGAAGCGCACGAAGCGATTCGACCGACCTCGATCCTGCGCACGCCGGATAACGTGCGCTCTTTCCTCTCCGCCGATCAGATCAAGCTTTATGAAATGATCTGGAAGCGCACCCTGGCCTGCCAGATGAGCCCCGCAAAATTCGACACCGTCAGCCTTGATCTTGCGGTTGTAGACGAGAGCACGCTGTTTCGCGCAAGCGGCCAGACCCTGGTTTTTCCCGGTTTTATCGCGGTCTACCTGGAAAGTGAGGATGACCAGGAAGAGGAGGACGAAAGTAAACTTCCTCCTCTGGAGGCCGGCGACCAGGTTCCCTTGGACAAGCTGTATGGCGAACAACATTTCACCCAGCCGCCTCCTCGCTACACCGAAGCCAGCCTGGTCAAGACGCTGGAAGAGTACGGCATCGGACGCCCCTCGACCTACGCCAGCATCATCTCGACACTGCAGGCGCGGGAATACGTGCTGCTCGACAAGAAGCGTTTTTTCTCTACCGATGTCGGTACGGTGGTCAACAAATTCCTCACTGAGCATTTCGCACGTTATGTCGACTACGACTTTACGGCCAAGCTCGAAGACCAGCTCGATATTATCGCCAACGATGCAAAGGAATGGATACCGGTGCTGGCGGATTTCTGGAAAGGCTTCAGCAAGCAAATTGAGGAAAAAAAGAATATCGAGCGTAAGGACCTTACCCACGAGCAACTCGACGAAGCCTGCCCAAAATGCGGCAAGCCATTATCGGTGCGACTGGGCAAACGAGGGAAATTCGTCGGTTGCAGCGGCTACCCGGAATGCGACTACACTCGCAGCATGGACGGTGAGGTCACGCCCGATGAGCCGGTGGTGGTGGAAGGACGGTTATGCCCAAAATGCGGCAGTCCGCTGCATGTTAAGTCCGGCCAATATGGCAAGTTCATCGGCTGCTCTGCCTACCCCAAGTGCAAATTCCTTGAACCCCTGGAAAAACCCAGGGATTCCGGGGTAATCTGCCCGGAGTGCAAAAAAGGCAGCCTGATTGAGCGCAAAAGCCGTTATGGCAAGATGTTCTATTCCTGTAACACTTACCCGGATTGTAAATATGCGGTCTGGAACCCGCCGATCGCGGAACCCTGCCCGAAATGCGGCTGGCCGGTGCTGACTATCAAGACGACGAAACGCCGGGGCACCGAAAAGGTTTGTCCGCAGAAGGAATGTGGATTTGTCGAGCAGGTTGCTGTTGCCGACGAATAGCGCAAGGCTTTAAACCGTACGAGCATAAAAAGGGGCATTTAAGCCCCTTTTTTATTACTTTGCCGTTTCTATTATTCAGGCATCAGGCCGCGATGCGGCGCTTGAATTCGCCCGTCCTGGTGTCGATCTCAATCTTGTCGCCGATTTCGCAGAACAGCGCGACAGGCAACTCAAAACCGGTAGCAACTTTCGCCGGTTTCATCACCTTGCCGGAGGAGTCACCGCGAACAGCCGGTTCGGTATAGACGATTTCGCGGACGACCGTCGTCGGCAGATCAACGGAGATCGCCTTGTCCTGGTAGAAAACTACTTCGCAGGGCATATTGTCCTCGAGGTAGTTGATGGCATCACCAAGATTTTCCTGTTCAACTTCGTACTGGTTGTAATCTGCGTCCAAGAAAACATACATCGGATCCGCAAAGTACGAATAAGTTACCTCTTTGCGCTCAAGCAATACTACTTCGAACTTGTCATCCGCACGGTACACAGCCTCACTGGCGGAATCGGTAAGGAGGTTCTTCATTTTCATCTTGACTACTGATGCATTGCGGCCGGACTTGGTGTAATCTGCTTTGAGCACGACCATAGGGTTTTTGCCGATCATTATTACATTGCCTGGACGGACTTCCTGTGCGGTTTTCATGGCTCTTCCTACAGAATTAATTTAAGGTTGACGCGATAATAAAAAGCTGGCTATTTTAACTTACTATTGCAAAATTTCACCAAATTTGTTGCTAAATCTTCTTTTTCTGCCAGTTTGCCGGCCCAATCGCGAGCGTGGTTTTCCAGCTCGGCGCGGTGCGCCCATAGATTTTTCCAGTCCATTCCGCCCGCCTCACCCCGATTCCACTTTTCCGTAAATTCACGCAACATCTCTGCCACACCACGTGACAGGCCAACACAATACCGCCCCAGAAACGATTTCAGTTTGGGCCAATGCGCACCTTCCTGTTGCGGATAAATCTGCCAGGCCATCGGCCGTGCCGCCAGCTGTGCCCGAACAAAGGAGTCTTCTCCCCGCACAAAGTTAAAGTCGCATGCCCACAGGAGTTTGTCGTAAGTATCCTGTTCAAGAAAAGGTAAAACCCAGACCATAAGACGGCCTTTTTTGAAAAAGTTCCCTGGGACCAAGTGCGGATGGCCGAAAAACAACTCGATTTGCTTCGTCGCAATTCCCTCAGGAACTATGCACACAACCGGAGTTTCGGCTTCGGCCCAGCCTGAAAACAGATTGCTGACAGCCTTGTTTTCATAACAGAAAAGGGAAATTCGCGTTTCTTCCTTTTCTGGCGCGGGAAGATCAATCTCCCGCCAGAATTCATCTTTAAGGCGCGCATTCGATTGGAAATCGCGACGTCGATTTGATAGTCCATTTTCAGCCAGCAAACCACCCGTGCCAGATGAAAAACCCGGGAAAAAGAAATGCTTGGTCAGGGGTAACTGCGGATGGGGAGAGACAAGGCCATGGTGGCTGTCAACCCATTCCTCGGCGCTCAGATACTCTAGATTGATCCAGACCCGCCTGCGGTCATTCTTGGTGGCCATCGCCTCAACATAGGCAGTCGGCAATTTGCAGCCAAAGGCCTCTATCACGACATCCGCAGGTTCTACGTCGGCCAAGGCGTCAGTCCATTGCCTTATTTCCACGCCCCGGGAATACTGTATCGGCGATAGCGGATCAATCTCCGAACAAATCTTCTGAAAGCTTGTCAAGCTGTCCGTCCAGAGACGGACATAGAGGTGGTGTTCAGCGGTAAGCTGGCGGGCAAGCCGCCAGCAGACGCCAATGTCGCCGTAGTTGTCGACTACGGCACTGAAAATGTCCCATCTTGCGCGGGCATCGTCAGATGTCGAGGTTTCTTGCTCCAAGCGCATTGGTTTCGATAAAGGCACGGCGCGGCTCGACCTGATCGCCCATCAGGGTGGTAAAAATCTCGTCCGCAGTTATCACGTCTTCGATTTGCACCCGGAGCAGCCGTCTTACCTGAGGGTCCATCGTTGTTTCCCATAGCTGTTCCGGGTTCATTTCCCCCAGCCCTTTGTAGCGTTGAATACCCAGGCCACGTTTTACTTCTTGCAGCAACCAGTCCATTGCTTCCTTGAACTCGCTGACCGGCTGGCTGCGTTCTCCGCGCCGGATAATGGCTCCTTTTTTCAGCAAGCCCTGCAACACTTGGGCTGTCTTTATTAGCTGCGCGTAATCTCCGCTCTGCAGAAAGTCATGATCCAGGTAGCTAAGCCGCAGATTACCATGCTGCATCTTGCCGATTTTCAGGCGGCAGCGTTCGCTCGATTCATCGTAGTCGGCTGAAACGGTGTACAGCTTATTAGCCAAGGCTTTTTTCAGTTTCTCGGCGCTCGCATTTGCACTCGATATGTCGCTCAGATCCAGAGTTACATTTTTTAGTAGCGCATGCAACACCGGTTCCGCGATTATGCGGCTTAGGCGCTCAATTATCGCCTCGGCCAGAAGATATTCCTTTGCGACTTCTTCAAGAGCTGCCTTGCTGATGGGCTCTTTCCCGCCCTCGGTAATCAGCTCCGCTTCACTCATTGCCATTTGCAGCATATATTGCTTCAGCTCGTGATCATCTTTCAGGTAGCGTTCCTGTTTGCCGTGCTTGACTTTATACAAAGGGGGTTGGGCGATGTAAATATGGCCCCGCTCCACCAGTTCGGGCATCTGGCGATAAAAAAAGGTAAGCAGTAATGTGCGTATGTGGGAGCCGTCAACATCCGCATCCGTCATGATAATGATTCGATGATAACGCAACTTTTCCGGCGAATATTCATCCTTGCCGATACCCGTACCCAGAGCAACGATTAGCGTCGCTATTTCCTGGGATGACACCAACCGGTCAAAACGTGCGCGCTCGACGTTTAGAATCTTTCCTTTTAGAGGCAAAATCGCCTGAAATTTTCTATCCCGACCTTGTTTTGCCGAACCGCCAGCAGAATCACCCTCTACCAGATAAATTTCGGATAAAGCCGGGTCTTTTTCCTGGCAATCCGCGAGTTTTCCCGGTAAACCCATTCCATCCAGCACGCCCTTGCGACGAGTCATCTCGCGCGCCTTGCGGGCTGCCTCACGGGCGCGGGCTGCATCAAGTATTTTTCCGCAAATAATCTTGGAATCTATGGGATTCTCAAGCAAATACTCAGAAAGCTTGGTTGTAACGACTTCCTGTACAACTGGCATTACTTCGGACGAGACCAGTTTTTCCTTGGTTTGCGAAGAAAATTTTGGTTCCGGCACCTTGACTGACAAAACACAGGTCAGTCCCTCGCGCATATCATCGCCAGCGGTTTCGACTTTTGCCTTCTTTGCCAGCTCATTTTGTTCGATGTAATTGTTAAGGGTGCGGGTTAGCGCGTTGCGCAACCCTGTTAAATGTGCGCCCCCATCGCGCTGCGGAATATTATTTGTAAAACATTGAACTGTTTCCTGATATGAATCGTTCCATTGCATCGCCACTTCTACCGTTATCCCGTCTTTTTCCCCCTGCGCGTAAAATATTTTGGGATGAAGAACCGACTTGCTGCGGTTTATATATTCGACAAACCCCTTAACTCCTCCACTGAATGCAAAGTTATCGCTCTTTCCGCTACGTTGGTCGACCAGCTCAATACGCACGCCATTATTAAGGAATGATAATTCTCGCAGGCGCTTGGCTAAAATTTCATAATGAAATTCGACCGAACCAAAAATTTCTTCGTCTGCCATGAAATGCACGTCTGTACCATGTTTTTCTGTTTGGCCAAGTAATTTAATGGGTTCTATCGCTGCGCCGCGCCTGAATTCAAGAGCATGCATATTTCCATCCCTGCGTATGGTCAGTTTCAACCACTTTGACAATGCGTTGACGCAAGACACCCCTACTCCATGTAAGCCGCCTGAAACTTTGTAGGAATTGCTATCAAACTTGCCGCCTGCATGCAGTTCGGTCATAACAATTTCAGCAGCAGATCGCTTGAATTCGTCATCTTCTTTAATTCCTGTCGGAATCCCGCGGCCATTGTCATGCACGCTGATCGAATTATCCGGATGGATAACCACTTTGATGTCGTCGCAATATCCCCCGAGCGCCTCATCTATAGCGTTATCCACCACCTCGAATACCATGTGGTGTAATCCCGAGCCGTCACTGGTATCGCCTATGTACATGCCGGGGCGTTTACGCACCGCCTCCAGGCCCTTCAATATTTTAATGCTATCGGAAGTATATTCAGCCATTATTTGTAGGTTCCACGTGAAACAATTTTTTTGATTTAGATGCGCATGGGCATAACAACATATTTAAAACATTCATGCCCCGGAACGGTAAATAATCCACTACTATTAGCGTCGCCAAAAGAAAGAACGATGGATTCGTCACCCAGATTAGTTAATACATCCAACAGGTAATTAACATTAAATCCGATATCCAGCGGATTGCCAGCATAGTCAACTTCGATTTCTTCTTGTGCTTCCTCTTGTTCATTGTTATTGCAAATAATACGCAAACTATTTTGCGTCAGAACCAACCTGACACCCCTGAATTTTTCATTGGAAAGAATGGATGCGCGTTGTAAAGATTGCAACAGGAGAATTCTGTTAATCAGCATCTGGTTTTGATAGCCAGATGGAATAACCCGGTTGTAATCAGGAAATTTACCTTCGACAATTTTTGACACCAAAACGATATTTTCAAAGGAAAAGCGGGTCTGATTTTGCCCAATCTCAATTGTCACTTCATCATCATTATCGCCAAGCAATTTAATCAATTCTATTACGGTCTTACGCGGCAATATCACTTCTTGAGGAAAATCTCCTGAAGTTTCATCAGTTTTTTCCAGTGGGAAACAAGCCATACCAAGACGATGTCCGTCTGTAGAAACGACTCGAAGAAGGTTAGTATCCACAACCAGTAGCAAGCCATTCAAATAATATCGGATATCTTGCTGCGCCATTGCATACTGAACTTGATTCAGTAAGTTTCTCAATATTTTTTGACTGATTTTAATGCACGTCTTCTTTTCACCAGTCAGCACCAATTTAGGAAAATCATTGGCGGGTAAGGTTTGCAAGTTAAACCGGCTTTTTCCAACCTTGATTTGCAATCTTGTCTCGTCATTTTCTAAGTATATTTGCGAACTTTCTGGAAATGCACGACAAATATCCTGGAGTTTCTTGGCAGCGGCGGTAATAGAGAAATCTGGCAAATCATCTTGGCAAACGGATGTAGCAGTAATCTGTATTTCCAAATCAGTTGCTATTACAGATAAGGTTTCTCCATTTTTTTCAATAAGAACATTGGAAAGAATGGGAAGCGTATGGCGTTTTTCCACAATACCTATTACAGCTTGAAGTGGTTTTAGAAGTGCATCTCTGTTTGTTTGTATTAATAACATATATATATTCCTAATACTAAATAATAAGCCGTATCCAATATCTGTATAATTTTAAATTATCTTTAATAATTAGTTTGTTGAGTAACCATAAAGCTTGTGGATAAGACTACTTGAGTTGATGGATAAATTGGGTATCAAAGTTGGTCAGTAGTAAAAATATAATTTATAAACATTAAATCCACATGGTTTAGCTACGTAAAATTTGCAACAGTATTTCAAAATCGCGGCTTATAGCTGAATCTAAATTTTTTAATTCGGTAATTTTTTTGCATGCATGTATGACTGTTGAATGATCCCGTCCCCCAAATGCCTCACCGATTTCCGGATAACTAAGTTGTGTAAGTTCTTTTGCCAGTGACATGGCAATCTGCCTGGGCCGAGCGACATTTCTTGAACGTTTCGGAGAAAACATTTCAGCGACTTTGATTTTATAGTAATCCGCGACTGTTTTTTGAATATTATCCAGTGAAACCTGTCGGTTTTGAACGGCAAGAAGATCTTTTAGGGCTTCTTTCGCCAACTCTAGGTTTACGGGGTGATTCGTAAAACGGGAATAGGCTAGAACACGTTTGAGAGCGCCTTCCAATTCTCGGACATTGGACCTAATTTGCTTGGCAATGAAAAAAGCGACCTCTTCTTGTAATTTTATCTCTTCGGCTAAGGCTTTCTTCAACAGGATAGCTACGCGCATTTCCAGTTCAGGGGGTTCAATAGCAACAGTCAGTCCCCAACCAAAACGAGAGATAAGCCTATCCTCCATGCCGGATATTTCTCTTGGGAATGTGTCACAAGTAATGATGACCTGCTTGTGTGACTCTATCAATGCATTGAAAGCATAAAAAAATTCTTCCTGGGTACGATTTTTTCCGGCAAAGAACTGAATGTCATCAATCAATAGCAGATCGAGGGAGTGGTAATAGCGCTTAAATTCATCAAAAGTCTTGTGCTGGTAAGCGCGTACTACATCTGAGACATAACGTTCAGCATGTAAGTAGCTAATTTTGGCTTTGCTGTTTTGCTCTTGTACCAGGTTGCCGATAGCCTGAATTAAATGTGTTTTACCTAACCCCACCCCGCCATAAACGAAAAGCGGGTTGTAAGCGGCGCCGGGATTCTCTGCAATCTGTATGGCGGCGGCCCGCGCAAGCTGGTTGGCTTTTCCGGTTACAAAATTTGAAAAGGTAAATAACGGATTGAGACGCGACGGATCGGTCTTGGTTCGTTGCAGTGCGGGTGCGACCGTAATTGTTGGTGTCGGAGTTGCAACGTTATTTTCAACAGCATTATTGGGCTGAGAAAGCACCAGTGATAATGGCGCGGAAAAATATTCTTCTGCCATTTTTTCTATGCGCCCCAGAAATTTGTCTTTGATCCATTGCAGAATAAAGCGATTTGGGGCAATCAGTCGCGGTGCGCCATCCAGGATGTCAAATTTGAGCGGTTTAATCCATGTATTGAATTGCTGTGGGGGCAACTCTTCTTTAAGATTATTTACGCAATCAAGCCAAAAACTTTCCATTGGGGAATTTAAAAAACATCCAGAAGTTATTTGTTGAGATGGTTTCGGTTGGGTATTTTGAAGAAACGACCCTAAAAAATATCACGCGGCTATAGCATTTGTCCTCTAGCATGAAGCGTCATTTGAGCATTTTTAAGACAAGCGAGTCGGGACAAAGTCAGAAAGCCAAATATCGAAGACCCTGATAGGATTGCGACGCATCCCATGATATTAATTGAGGCAGCTTCTTGGTGGCAGGAGGAATGCCTGTAACACCTAATACATTCTATCCGCTTTATATAAACTTATCCACAAGGTGGGCGGATAAAAACAGTTTGACAAAAACACCTTAAAGGTAGTCTAATCCATGGTTTTGGCTTAAACAAGATATTGGGGTAAAAAATGAAACGCACTTATCAACCGTCCGTAATCAAACGTAAACGTACCCACGGGTTTCGTGCTCGGATGAAAACGTCTGGGGGTCGTGCCGTGATTAGAGCTCGGCGCGCCAAAGGGCGGGCTAAACTCAGCGTTTAGTTGTTGGCAGAAGTGCCGGCCATCCATGCTTTTCAGAAAAGCAAGCGGTTAAGAGAAACGGATGAGATATCATCCGTTTTTTCGTTTAAATGCCAAGCATATGGGCAATATCTACGAGTGCTGGTAAGGCCAAACAACGTTGGCCATCCGCGTTTCACTGGAATAATCAGAAAAAAAACCGCTCCGCTCTCCGTGACCAGGAACTACATTAAACGCTGCCTGCGCGAAATGTTCAGGCGAAATCAAAACCTGTTCGGGGGGTTGGATGTTGTGGTGCTGACCCACAAAAGGTTTACCGGAAAGTCGTTCGATCTGGTTGAACAAGAATTCTTGCAGTTGGTCGGCGAACTTCAAAAAAAGTTGGCGAACACATAAATGTCACGCGTGCTTGTCGGATTGATTAGAATCTACCAATATTTGATTAGCCCTCTGCTTGGCCCGCGCTGCCGGTTTACTCCGACCTGTTCCGAATATTCCTGTCAGGCATTAACCAAGTTCGGTTTGCTAAAAGGGGGCTGGCTAGGCATCAAAAGGATTTGCCGCTGTCACCCGGGAAACCCTGGCGGACCCGACCCGATACCATAATATTACTGAGGCAAGATGGATACTAAACGGCTGATTTTGTTCATTGTACTTTCGTTTTCTATATTGTTGCTCTGGGATGCTTGGCAGAAAGAGCAACATCCCGCGCCAGCCGTATCTGTTGTTCAGGAAAAACGCGGGATCATGCAAACCCCCGCGCCCTTAACACAAGCTGCAGATACTTTGGCGAAGGAGGCAGGAGGAAAGCTAGAGTCGGGTGAAAAAATCAAGGTCTTGACCGATGTTCTTTACGCCGAGATTGACACCCTTGGCGGCGACATCCGCCGGGTCGAACTGCTTAAACACCGCGACACGCTAGATAAAACCAAGAGATTCGTACTGCTGGAGGACGACCCCAAGCACCTTTATATTACGCAGACCGGCCTGATCGGGAGCGGCCTGCCTACGCACAAGACGCTCTTTACGGCGACAGCAAAGCAATTTGAACTTGCTGATGGTGCGAACGACATACAAGTGAGGCTGAACTGGTCCAGCACGAACGGGATCAAGGTAGACAAGGTTTTTACCTTTCATAAAGGCAGTTATGCGGTCGACGTCGGTTATGAGGTTAATAACGGGAGTGCGGTCAGACTGGAGCCGAGTGCGTATTTCCAAATAACGAGAAATGGCCAGGCTCCGTTGGGCGGGCCAAAGTTTGTCTCTACGTTTACCGGGCCGGCAATTTATACCGACAAAGAAAAATTTCAAAAAATCAAGTTCTCGGATATTGAAAAAGGGGCGGCGAGCTACCCTAAGCAAAGCGATGATGGCTGGGTTGCCATGCTCCAGCACTATTTTATCAGCGCCTGGCTGCCGGCTAACGGCCAGCCACGGGAAAATTACGTTAAAAAACTGGGCGATGACTTGTATGCTGCCGGTGTGATTTTACCTATGGGCAGAATTGATCCGGGCAGCAAAAAAGAAACCAAGGTTAGATTTTATGCGGGACCGGAAGAACAAGACCATTTGAGCAGGGTTGCCCCCGGATTGAACCTGGTTGTTGACTATGGCAGATTGACGGTGATTTCTGCACCGCTGTTCTGGGTTTTGGAGCTGATTCATAAGGCCGTGCAGAACTGGGGCGTGGCCATCATACTTCTGACAGTTTTAATCAAGTTGGCGTTTTATCCGCTGTCGGCAAAAAGTTACCGCTCTATGGCGCACATGCGAGAACTTGGGCCTAAGCTGCAAAAACTCAAGGAGCAATACGGCGATGACCGCCAGCGCCTCAACACGGCAATGATGGAACTGTATAAGACCGAGAAAGTCAATCCGCTGGGCGGTTGCCTCCCGGTCATCGTTCAGATTCCGGTATTTATCGCGCTTTACTGGGCCTTGCTGAACAGCGTCGAAATGCGCCAGGCGCCATTCATGCTGTGGATAAATGACCTGTCGGCCCCCGACCCCTACTATATCCTGCCGATCCTAATGGGCATCACCATGTTCGTTCAGGCTAAGCTCAATCCTGCGCCACCCGATCCGATTCAGGCCAAGGTTATGATGGTCATGCCGCTGGCGATGAGTATTTTCTTTTTCTTCTTCCCGTCTGGCTTGGTTCTGTACTGGGTGGTAAGCAACGTCTTGTCCATTTCCCAGCAATGGTATGTCACACGTTGCGTTGGAAGGGAAAGAGCGGCGGCCAAGGGGCATGCCAAACACTGACGTCATCGCCGCCATCGCAACCGCCCCTGGGCGCGGCGGCATCGGGGTGGTGCGTGTTTCCGGTAATGGGTTGGCGGATTTTGCCCTTGTGGTATTGGGCAAAACCCCGAATCCACGCGTCGCTACCCTGTGCAATTTTCTTGCGGCGGACGGTAACACCATAGATCAGGGCGTCGCCCTGTTTTTCCCCGCCCCTCATTCCTATACGGGTGAAGATGTTCTCGAGTTGCAGGGCCACGGCGGCGATGCCGTGCTGCGCCTTGTGCTCGACCGCTGCCTTGAACTGGGTGCGCGGCCTGCGGAACCAGGAGAATTCACTAAACGCGCGTTCCTTAATAACAAAATGGATCTGGCTCAGGCGGAAAGTGTTGCCGACCTGATCGACGCTTCAACAACGGAAGCGGCAAAATCCGCGATGCGTTCCTTACGGGGCGAATTTTCTGGTGCTGTCCACCGTCTGGTAGATAGCATGATTAATTTGCGCATGCTGGTTGAGGCGACGCTGGACTTTCCGGAGGAGAATGTTGACTTTCTTGCCGAGTCTGATGCTTTTGGCCAGCTTGCCGCGATAAGGGCGCAGCTCGACAGCGTCTTCCGCCAGGCCCGGCAGGGTAGTCTGCTCCGCGAAGGCTTGCATATCGCCTTGATCGGCCAACCGAATGTGGGAAAATCCAGCCTGCTTAATCTACTTGCGGGTGAGGAGGTCGCAATCGTCACCCCCGTGGCGGGCACCACCCGCGACGCAATTCGTCAGCATATCGAAGTCGAGGGTGTGCCGCTGCATTTTATTGATACAGCCGGATTGCGCGACACCGAGGACGAGGTAGAAAAAATCGGCATCGCCCGTGCCTGGAGTGCCATCCGTCAAGCAAATGCCGCGCTGCTTCTGGTTGATGCGGCACAAGGCGTGGCCTCTGCCGACCTGGAAATCATCGCCGCATTGCCATCTGGGCTGCCCTTGCTGCGAGTTTTCAACAAGATCGATCTGCTTGGGCAGGCGCCGAGGGTTGTCTGCGCCGAAGGAACGACAGACATCTACCTTTCTGCCAAAAACGGGGCCGGGATTGATCTGCTCCACCAGCAATTGTTGCGCATTATAGGCTGGCAGGGTAGTGGCGAGGGTGTTTTCATGGCGCGGGCGCGGCACTTGAGCGCGCTGCATGAAGCGGAGAGCCGCCTTGCCTTGGCGTCGGCGTGTAACGGCGCTCGGATCGAGCTGTTCGCGGAAGAGTTGCGGCTGGCCCAAAACGCACTTTCCAGCATAACCGGCGAATTTACTGCAGACGACTTGCTTGGCGAGATATTTTCCCGGTTTTGTATCGGAAAATAGGGTTTCACGTGAAACAATAGAAATTCTGGGGTATGATTCGACCTCTTTGATTCCGTAACCGGCAAATTCATGTTTTATCCTACCCAGTTCGATGTGATAGTCATTGGCGGCGGCCATGCCGGCGCCGAGGCCGCACTGGCCGGCGCCCGGATGGGCATGAAAACGCTGTTGCTGACGCATAACATCGAAACGCTAGGCCAGATGTCCTGTAACCCATCCATCGGCGGGATAGGCAAGGGCCACCTGGTAAAAGAAGTGGATGCCTTGGGCGGGGCCATGGCTGCCGCGACGGATGAGGCGGGCATCCAATTTCGCATATTGAATTCAAGCAAGGGCCCGGCGGTGCGCGCGACCCGCGCACAGGTGGATCGGGTTCTTTACCGGCAGGCAACGCGGCTCCGACTGGAGAATCAGCCAAATTTATGGCTGTTCCAGCAGGCGGTAGATGATTTGCTACTTGAGCAGGACCGGGTTGTTGGTGTCGTCACCCAACTCGGTTTGCGCTTCCGGGCGCAAGCGGTAGTGCTTACGGCGGGGACTTTCCTGGCTGGCCTGGTTCATGTCGGGTTGTCGAACTATAAGGCGGGCAGGGCTGGGGACCCGTCTTCAATCACCTTGGCGCACCGTCTGCGCGAGCTGGCTTTGCCGGTGAAGCGCTTCAAGACCGGCACTCCGCCTCGCATCGATGGGCGGTCCCTGGATTATTCGGTGATGGCGGAGCAACCGGGCGACAACCCGGCGCCGGCATTTTCTTTTCTCGGCGACCCGGCCCAACATCCGCGCCAACTGCCGTGCTGGATTACGCACACCAATCAGCGTACTCATGAGATTATCCGCGGCGGGCTGGACCGTTCCCCCCTCTACACCGGCGTGATTGAAGGAGTCGGCCCGCGCTACTGCCCATCTATAGAAGACAAAATCACGCGTTTTTCCGGCAAGGATTCGCACCAGATTTTTGTCGAACCGGAGGGGCTGGGCACCCACGAGATCTACCCGAACGGTATTTCAACCAGCCTGCCATTCGATGTGCAGGTGGACTTGGTACGCTCGATCCGGGGCTTTGAAAACGCGCACATTACTCGACCCGGCTATGCTATCGAGTACGATTATTTTGATCCGGTAGGGCTGAAAAACTCACTGGAAACCAAAGTGATCCGAGGCCTTTTTTTCGCGGGACAGATCAATGGCACTACCGGCTATGAGGAGGCCGCGGCACAAGGCATTTTGGCCGGCATCAACGCCGGCCGGTCGGTGCAGGGAAAAGAGACGTGGTATCCGACGCGGGATCAGGCATACATCGGGGTAATGGTAGACGACCTGATCACGCGCGGCGTAGTCGAGCCTTACCGTATGTTTACCAGCCGCGCCGAATACCGCCTGCTGTTGCGGGAAGACAATGCAGACTTAAGGCTAACCGAGGAAGGGCGGCGCTTGGGCGTGATCGACGATGCGCGCTGGCAGCACTTCGAGACAAAACGCGAAGCGATTGCAATTGAGCAGGAGCGCCTGAAAAGCACTTGGGTAAATCCCAAGCTGCTGCCCCAGGAAGATGCGGAAAGAGTGCTGGGCAAAAGCATCGAGCGAGAGTATTCCTTGCTCGACCTGTTGCGTCGCCCTGACGTTGATTACCGAAACCTGATGACGTTGCCGTATGCCGGGCCGGGGGTATCTGACCCCAAGGTGTCGGAGCAAGTAGAGATTCAGGCCAAGTATCAAGGGTATATTTCGCGCCAGCTTGAGGAAATTGCCCGCCATCTGCACTATGAAACCATGGCGCTGCCGCCGGATATGGATTACCGCGAAGTGCACGGACTGTCTATCGAGGGGCAGCACAAGCTGAACCAGCACAAGCCGGAAACGCTCGGCCAGGCAGCGCGCATCTCCGGGGTCACTCCCGCCGCGATTTCGGTGTTGCTGGTGCATTTGAAACGCGGGGCACAGGATATCAAGACCGCTTTTAAGAGGCACGCATGAATCTGGAAGAACAACTGGTTTCCGGGTTGGCACAGTTGGGCCTCCCGCTGGATGCGGTGGTACAGCGGCGCCTGCTCGGCTATGTCGCCCTGCTGCAAAAATGGAACAGGGTCTACAATCTGACCGCGGTGCGCGACCCGCAAAAAATGCTGGTACAGCATCTGCTCGACAGTCTGGCGGTGTTGCCCCAGATACACGGGCGTCGAATCATCGATGTTGGAACCGGGGCTGGCCTGCCAGGAATCCCGTTGGCGCTGGCGGACCCGGCTTTGGCCGTCACCCTGCTGGACAGCAACCACAAGAAAACCACATTTCTTCGGCAGGCGTGTCTGGAGCTGGGTTTGACCAACGCCACCGTGGTTTGTGAACGGGTAGAAGCGTGGCGGCCGGAGGAAAAATATGATGTGGTGATCTCCCGCGCCTTCTCCGACTTGGCGGAATTCGCGGATTTGACGCTGCACTTGTGCAGCAACGATGGGGTAATGCTGGCAATGAAGGGCGTTTATCCTTATGAGGAGTTAACCCGGTTGCCGGCACGCGTTGCACTGCAATGCGTGGAGCCGCTCATGGTGCCGGGCCTGGATGCTGAGCGGCATCTGATACTGCTGCGGCCGGTTGAAACCGAAGCAACAACAGCATAGGGCGGGGCGATGGCAAAAATTCTTGCAATAACGAACCAAAAGGGCGGAGTGGGGAAAACCACGACCAGCGTCAACCTTGCTGCCAGCCTGGCAGCGACCAAGCGGCGCGTGTTGCTGATTGATCTTGACCCGCAGGGCAATGCGACCATGGGGTGCGGTGTCGACAAGATGGTCTTGGCGCAAACGGTTTACCATGCGTTGCTGGAAGAGAAAAGCCTTGCGGAGGTGCGTGTCGTCGACACCTGCGGAAAATTCGATCTTATTCCTGCCAATCGCGAGCTGGCCGGCGCGGAGGTGGAGCTGGTGCAGGAGCTGGCGCGCGAGTGGCGCCTGAAAAAAGCCTTGAGCGAAGTGGAGAATGAATACGATTACATTTTGATCGACTGTCCGCCAGCCTTGAATCTTCTTACCGTCAACGCGCTGTGTGCCGCCCATGCGGTGATGATTCCGATGCAGTGCGAGTACTATGCGCTTGAGGGCCTGAGCGATCTGGTGCAAACCATCAAGAAGGTTCGTGCAGCGCTAAATCCCGAACTGGAAATCGAGGGCTTGTTGCGAACCATGTTCGACCCGCGCAACACGCTGGCTCAACAAGTATCCGAACAGCTACAGCGCCATTTTGGCGACAAGGTTTACCGCACCGTAATCCCGCGCAATATTCGGCTGGCAGAAGCGCCAAGCTACGGGGTGCCGGTGTTATTGCATGACAAAGGGTCGAGGGGCGCATTAGCATATTTGGCGCTGGCAGGCGAAATGGTGAGAAAGTGAGAGAAGAATGGTGAAATTAAAAGGGTTGGGGCGAGGGCTTGATGCCCTGCTGGCAGGTAGCGGCGAAGAAAATCACAAGAAAGATGCACCGCAAAATTTGAGTTTGGACCGGATGCAGCCCGGTAAATATCAGCCGCGCACGCATATGGATCAGGAGTCGCTGGCGGAACTGGCGGCGTCCATCAAATCCCAGGGGATCATGCAGCCCATTCTGGTGAGGGCGCTGGCGGACGGTGGCTACGAAATTATCGCGGGCGAGCGCCGTTGGCGCGCGGCCCGCTTGGCAGGGCTGACAGAGGTGCCAGTGCTGGTGCGCGAGGTGCCGGACGAGGCGGCATTGGCAATGTCTCTGATTGAGAATATCCAGCGTGAAAACCTCAACCCGCTTGAGGAGGCAACCGGTATTCAGCGGCTGATAGATGAATTCAGCATGACTCACCAGCTTGCGGCGGACGCCGTGGGACGGTCGCGCAGCGCCGTTAGCAACCTGTTGCGCCTGCTCAATCTGGCGGCCCCGGTGCAGGAAATGCTGATGCACAGCAAGCTCGACATGGGCCATGCTCGCGCTTTGCTAAGCCTGTCCAATGCAGCGCAGATTTCCGTTGCCAATGAAATTTCCGGCAAAGGGCTGTCCGTGCGGGAAGCGGAGAAGCTGGTACGACGCCAGCAGCAGCCAGCGCCGAAGCCCGAAGCGCAGCCAGACCGGGATATTCTGAGGCTGCAGGAAAGTTTGGCGGAAAAGCTGGGCGCCACCGTGGCGCTGAAAGCGCAGAAGAACGGTCGGGGCAAGTTGGTTATCGGCTATGACAGCCTGGAGCAGCTGGACAGTATCATAGGCAGGCTGGGAGCTGCAGAAGGTTGACCCACCCCGCATCAATTTAAGCTGACAATTCCATTAGCCAGACTAATTGATTTGGCTCAACCAAAACGGCTGAACCCTACGCAGAAATTGACGTATAGGCAAGAGTGAACTAAAATCGCGGCTCATTTTGACAACGACATGCAGATGGACGCGGCTCACCGTGTGGTGGGTACGCAGGCAATCATTGCGATCTTCAGTGCGGCGTTGTTGTATTATCTGCTGGGAAAAGACGCCGCAAAAGCGGCTTTTTTTGGTGGCGTAGTGGCAACAGCCAATGGCCTGATCTTTCTAAGAAAAATCAGGCAGGCCGAGAAGGCTGCTATAACGGCCCCAATTAGCGCGATGTCGCTGGTTTATTCCGGCATAGTCACAAGATTCATTCTGGTTTTGATGTTATTTGGTCTGGGATTCGGCGCTCTGCATTTGCAGCCCGTGCCGGCCCTGTTCGTTTTTGCGCTGGCGCAACTGGCCTACGGATGGGGCCTTAGAAAGAGTTATAAGGACATACTGTGAGCGAAGCACATATGGCAATGGTGCCATCCGACAACCCGGTGATGTACATCCAGCATCATCTCGCCTACTGGAAAGTGGGCGAGGGCTTCTGGACGTGGCATCTGGATACGCTCCTGTTCGGCGCTTTGACCGCGCTAGTCCTCATGATTGTTGGCAGGATGGTGGCTAAAAATCTCAGTGCCGAGGCACCCACCGGCCTGCAGAGCTTTCTCGAGCTGATGGTCGAGTTCGTCGACAAGCAAGTGAAGGAAAGCTTTCGTGGTCACAGCCCGCTGATTGCGCCGCTGGCGCTAACGATATTCATGTGGGTGTTCCTGATGAACGCCATGGATTTGTTGCCGGTCGATCTGCTGGCCTTCATCGGTAACCTGGCGGGGCTGGAACTGCATGCCAAAATGGTGCCTACGACCGACCTGAATACCACCTTCGCCATGGCAATATCGGTATTTGTCCTGATCGTCTATTTCAGCATCAAGGTTAAGGGCGTACTAGGCTTCGGCAAGGAATTCCTTTATTTACCCTTCGGCAAATACCTGATGCCGGTCAATATCATCATGAAATTGGTCGAGGAACTGGCCAAGCCGGTGTCGTTGGGCATGCGGCTGTTCGGCAACATGTATGCCGGCGAGCTGATATTCCTGCTGATTGCGTTATTGCCTTTCTGGGTGCAGCCGCTACTGTCGGCGCCATGGGCGATCTTCCACATACTGATTATTACGCTGCAGGCCTTTATCTTCATGATTCTGACGATAGTTTATCTGTCGCTGGCGCACGAAGAACACTAAGTTTCAATTACTTTTTAAATAGGAGCAATCATGGAAATTTACGGTATGACCGCTTTGGCTGTCGGGATTATTCTCGCTGCAGCAGGCCTGGGTTCCGCCCTGGGATGGGGTATGATTTGCGCGAAGACGCTGGAGGGCATCGCACGCCAGCCTGAAATGAAGCCGGAGCTGATGAAAAATATGTTCTTTTTCGGTGGCTTGATGGAGGCGTTTCCGATGATCATTCTTGGCCTGTCCATGTGGTTTGTGTTCGCCAACCCATTTGTGCATTGATTGGGCAAAAGAATCGGTAATTTTTAGCCGGGGTTAACAAGTGAACGTAAACGCAACTATCATCGGACAGCTGATTACCTTCTGGATACTCATCTGGTTCGTCATGAAATACGTCTGGGGGCCGATTACCTCCATGATGGACGCCCGCTCAAAGCGCATTGCCGACGGGCTGGCTGCGGGAGAGCGCGGCAAGCTGGAACTGGAGCTGGCTTCGAAGCGCGGCACGCAAGTGTTGCATGATGCCAAGCAGAAAGCCTCCGAGATTCTTGCCCAAGCGGAAAAGCGCGCCGGCCAGATCATCGAGGAAGGCAAAACCAACGCTAAAGTCGAGGGTGAGCGCCTGCTGGCGGGCGCCAAGGCCGAAATCGAGCAGGAAGTGCATCGTGCCAAGGAGAGTCTGCGCCAACAGGTGGCGGATCTGGCCGTGGCCGGTGCGGAAAAAATTCTGCGTCGCGAGATTGACGCCAAGGCTCATGCCGACCTGCTGACTTCGATCAAGAGCGAGCTATAAGGGATATCATGGCGGAAGTCACCACAATAGCCCGGCCCTATGCCGAAGCGATCTACCGAATTGCCGAGCAGGGCGGTGCGCTCGATAAATGGTCACAGATGCTGGGATTTGCGGCAACGGTCGTCGCCGATCCGCAGATGCAGGCGGTGATCGGCAACCCCAAGCTGACGGCAGTGCAACAGAAAGAAGTGTTTCTGGCGGTGTGCGAAAAAAATCTGGATGAGCAGGCCATCAACATGGTGAGCCTGTTACTGGAAAATGGCCGCCTGACCCTGTTGCCGGTGATCTGCGAAATGTATGAGCAGCTCAGGGCGCAGCATGGCGGGGTGATGGAGACGGAAATAGTCAGTGCTTACCCCCTGAGCGACGCCGAGAAACAGGATTTGGTGCGTCGCCTGGAATCCAGATATAAGCGCAAGGTCGAAGCGACCGTAACCCTGGACCCCAACCTGATCGGCGGCATCAGAATTGTGGCGGGAGACGTCGTGATTGACGCGTCGGTGCGCGGCCAACTACAAAACATGGCGTTTACGCTCAAAAGTTAGGAGAGATCATGCAGTTGAATCCCTCGGAGATCAGTGATCTGATCAAGAGCAAAATCGAAGGCCTGGCCACCACGGCCGAGCCGCGAAATCAGGGCACGGTCGTATCCGTGACCGACGGCATCGTCCGCGTTCATGGTCTGAGCGATGCGATGCAGGGCGAGATGCTGGAGTTTCCCGGCAACACATTCGGCTTGGCGCTCAACCTGGAGCGCGACTCGGTCGGCGTGGTGGTGTTGGGCGAATACGAGCACATCACCGAAGGCGATACCGTCAAGTGCACCGGCCGTATTCTGGAGGTGCCGGTAGGCGAGGCGCTGATGGGGCGGGTGGTGAATTCGCTGGGCCAGCCTATCGACGGCAAGGGCCCGATCAACGCTACGGAAAAGGCGCCGATCGAAAAGATCGCGCCGGGCGTGATCGCTCGCCAATCGGTATCTCAGCCGGTGCAGACCGGACTCAAGTCAATCGACGCCATGGTGCCGATCGGGCGCGGCCAGCGCGAATTGATCATCGGCGATCGTCAGACCGGCAAAACCGCCGTGGCGATTGATGCCATCATCAACCAGAAAGGCACTGGCGTGATCTGCGTCTACGTTGCGATCGGCCAGAAGGCTTCCTCGATCTCCAACGTGGTGCGCAAGCTGGAAGAGCACGGCGCCATGGGCCACACCATTGTGGTGGCCGCAACCGCGTCCGATTCTGCCGCGATGCAGTATATTGCGCCCTATTCGGGCTGCTCGATGGGCGAATATTTCCGCGATCGCGGCCAGGACGCGCTGATCATTTATGATGACCTGACCAAGCAGGCCTGGGCTTATCGGCAAATTTCCCTGTTGTTGCGCCGTCCGCCGGGCCGCGAGGCTTATCCCGGCGACGTGTTCTACCTGCACTCCCGCTTGCTGGAACGTGCGGCCCGGATCAATGCCGCCGATGTGGAAAAGCGCTCCGGCGTCAAGGGCAAGACCGGCTCGCTTACCGCGCTGCCGATCATTGAAACCCAGGCTGGCGACGTTTCGGCATTCGTGCCGACCAACGTGATTTCGATCACCGACGGCCAGATCTTTCTGGAAACCGACCTGTTCAACGCCGGTATCCGCCCGGCAATCAACGCCGGCCTGTCCGTGTCCCGCGTCGGCGGCGCAGCGCAGACCAAGGTGATCAAGAAGCTGGGCGGCGGCATTCGCATGGCGCTGGCACAGTACCGCGAGCTGGCTGCATTCGCGCAGTTTGCTTCCGACCTCGACGAGGCGACCCGCAAGCAGCTGGAGCGCGGCAAAATGGTTACCGAACTGATGAAGCAGGCCCAGTTCGCTCCCATGACAGTGGCGGATATGGCGATTACGCTGTTTGCAGTGAACAGGGGCTATCTTGACGACGTCGACGTGAAAAAGGCGTTGGCCTTCGAGGCGGCATTGCATGCGTTCATCAAGAGCAAATACAAGGCAATGCTGGACAAGATCGAAGAAACCCATGAAATGGATGCCGAAGCAGAAAAAGCATTGGGCGCGGCGATCGATGATTTCAAAGCCAGTTCTGTTTACTGAGTGCAGGAAAATTCACGGCGGAGTTGACTGATGGCTGGCGGTAAAGAGATTCGGACCAAGATCAAGAGCGTCCAGAATACCCAAAAAATCACCCGTGCCATGGAAATGGTGGCGGCATCCAAAATGCGCAAGGCGCAAGACCGGATGCGTGCCGCACGTCCCTATGCGGAAAAAATCCGCAATGTGGCTGCGCACATGAGCCGCGCCAACCCGGAATACCGCCACCCCTTTCTGCTGAAGCGCGAGGAGATGCTCCGCGTCGGGATTATCGTGGTGACATCGGACAAGGGTTTGTGCGGCGGTTTGAATACCAACGTGTTGCGCATGGTGCTGGGCAAGATCAAGGAGTGGGAAGGCAACAAGCATGACGTGGAGGTCTGCGCTATCGGCACCAAGGGGCTGGGTTTCATGCAGCGCATTGGCGCCAGCGTGCTGTCCCATGCTACCCATCTGGGCGATACGCCACACATGGAGAAGCTGATCGGGCCGGTGAAAGTGATGCTCGACGCCTACAGCGAAGGGCGTATCGATGCGCTGCATATCTGCTACACCCGATTCGTCAACACCATGAAGCAGGAACCAGTGATGGAGCAATTGCTGCCCGTCAGCGGCGAAGCGCTGGGCAGTGCAACCGGCCACTGGGACTACATTTATGAGCCGGATGCAAAGCAGGTGGTGGACGAATTGCTGGTGCGCTACATCGAGACCCTGATTTACCAGGCCGTGGCGGAAAACATTGCATCCGAACAGAGCTCCCGGATGGTGGCGATGAAAGCAGCCTCGGATAACGCCGGTAACGTTATCGAAGAACTCAAGTTGATCTACAACAAAACCCGTCAGGCCGCGATCACCAAGGAGCTGTCCGAGATCGTCGCCGGTGCCGCAGCGGTTTAAGCGAACAATTGCATTTATTAAGGAAGTAATGATGAGCCAACACCCAAAAGGGCATGATGGAAAAATCGTACAGATCATCGGTGCGGTGGTGGACGTGGAGTTCCCGCGCGAATCCATGCCCAAGGTCTACGACGCACTCAAGCTGGCCGATGTGAACCTCACGCTGGAAGTGCAGCAGCAGCTCGGCGACGGCGTTGCGCGGACCATCGCGATGGGCACGACGGACGGACTGCGTCGCGGCATGACCGTGATCAATACCGGTGCGCCGATTTCCGTGCCGGTCGGCACCAAGACTTTGGGCCGCATCATGGATGTGCTGGGCAACCCGATCGACGAGTTGGGTGAAATCGGCAACGAAACCAACTGGGCGATACACCGCAAGGCTCCGGCGTTCGACGAGCTGTCGCCTTCTACCGAACTGCTCGAAACCGGCATCAAGGTGATCGACCTGATCTGCCCGTTTGCCAAGGGCGGCAAGGTGGGCCTGTTCGGCGGCGCGGGCGTGGGCAAGACCGTGAACATGATGGAGCTGATCCGCAACATCGCGGTGGAACACAGCGGCTACTCGGTGTTCGCCGGTGTTGGCGAGCGGACTCGCGAGGGTAACGACTTCTATCATGAAATGAAGGAAGGCGGCGTGCTGGACAAGGTTTCCCTGGTTTACGGCCAGATGAACGAGCCGCCTGGCAACCGGCTGCGCGTAGCGCTGACCGGCCTGACCATGGCGGAATATTTCCGCGACGAAGGCCGCGACGTGCTACTGTTCGTCGACAATATCTACCGCTATACCCTAGCCGGCACCGAAGTGTCCGCACTGCTGGGCCGGATGCCATCCGCCGTGGGTTACCAGCCTACCCTGGCCGAAGAGATGGGCCGTCTGCAGGAGCGCATCACCTCCACCAAGAAAGGCTCGATTACTTCAATCCAGGCCGTCTATGTGCCGGCGGACGATTTGACGGATCCGTCGCCGGCAACCACCTTCGCCCACCTGGATGCAACCGTGGTGCTGTCGCGGCAAGTGGCCGAGCTGGGCATCTATCCCGCGGTGGATCCGCTCGACTCCACTTCCCGCCAGCTCGATCCGCTGGTCGTGGGCGAGGAGCATTACAACGTTGCCCGTGCGGTACAGTCCACCCTGCAGCGCTACAAGGAACTGCGCGACATCATCGCGATTCTGGGCATGGATGAGCTGGCGCCGGAAGACAAGCTGGCGGTGTCCCGCGCCCGCAAAATCCAGCGCTTCCTGTCGCAGCCGTTCTTCGTTGCCGAGGTATTTACCGGATCCCCAGGTAAGTTTGTCTCGCTCAAGGATACGCTTGCCGGATTCAAGGGCATCGTCAATGGCGAATACGACCATTTGCCGGAGCAGTCCTTCTACATGGTCGGCTCCATCGAAGAAGCCGTAGAAAAAGCGAAAACCATCTAAACAAGGCGAACCGATAATGGCGATGACAATGCACGTGGACGTGGTAAGCGCCGAATGCTCGCTTTTCTCCGGTTTGGCGGAATTCATTGTCGCGCCGGCAGAAATGGGTGAAGTTGGCATTTACCCACGCCATACGCCGCTGATTACGCGGATCAAGCCGGGTGCCGTGCGGATCAAGCGGCCCGACCAAAACGAAGAGGAACTGATTTACGTGTCTGGCGGCCTGCTTGAAGTCCAGCCCCAGACCGTGACCATTCTTGCCGATACCGCTGTGCGTGGTCGCGATCTGGACGAGGTCAAGGCGCAGGAGGCCAAACAGCGGGCGGAAGAAGCGATGCGTGACCGTTCGGCGTTGATCAGCTATGCTGCAGCTCAAGCCGAGCTGGCCGAGGCGGTCGCACAGTTGCAAGCAATCAAAAGGCTGCGCCAGCAGAAATAAAGCGGTGAAGCCAGTCGGGTAATAGCAAAAAGGCAGCCTGAAAAGCTGCCTTTTTGGTTTGCGGAAGGGGGGCTACATGCAAACTGAATTGAATATCGTCATACTGGCCGCCGGCAAGGGGACACGCATGGTCTCCGACCTGCCGAAAGTTCTGCACCCTCTCGCAGGCAAGCCATTGCTCTTCCACGTCGTAGATACCGCACGTAAACTCAATCCCTCCAGGCTGCTGGTCGTTTACGGCCATGGCGGTGACGCCCTGCCTAATGCTTTTGCTCAGCGCGGGCCAACATCTCCGCACGGGAGCAAGGAAATCATCTGGGTTCAGCAGGAGCAGCAACTGGGAACCGGCCATGCCTTGCAGCAAACCCTGCCTGATTTGAACGAAAACGGGTTTACCCTGGTTTTGTTCGGCGACGTTCCGCTGATCTCGGAAGAAACACTGCGTGCCTTGCTCAATATCAAACCGGGCGAAGTAGGGCTACTGACCGTGACGTTGCCAGATCCGGCAGGATACGGGCGCATCGTGCGCGATGCGCAGGGCCGGGTAAAGGCTATCGTGGAGCACAAGGACGCCAGCGATGCGGAACGGGCGATCCTGGAGATCAATACCGGCATCATGGCGTTGCCGACCCGGGAGCTGAAGCAATGGCTGGCCACCCTGCGCAACGACAATGCTCAAGGTGAATATTATCTTACCGATGTCGTCGCCCTGGCCGTCAAGGATGGGAAGACAGTGAGCACATGCCACCCCTGCCGCCAATCGGAAGTGCTAGGCGTCAACGGCGCGGCACAACTGGCCCAGCTGGAAAGGTTATATCAGCACGAAATTGCCGCCAGCCTGATGGAGCAGGGCGTACGGTTGACCGATCCTGCGCGGATCGATGTGCGCGGGGAGTTGACCTGTGGCCGCGACGTTGCCATCGACGCCAACTGTATTTTTGAAGGCAGGGTGGATTTGGGCGATAATGTGACGGTCGGCGCCAATTGCATATTGCGCGATGTCAGCGTGGCGACAGGAACCCGGATTGCGCCGTTCAGCCTGATCGAGCAGGCGCAGATCGGGGCAGACGGCCGCATCGGCCCATTTGCCCGCATCCGGCCCGGTACCGTGCTGGCGGCAGAGGTGCACATCGGCAACTTTGTCGAATTGAAAAACAGCCAGGTTGATTGCGGCAGCAAGATCAACCACCTGAGTTACGTGGGCGACACCACGGTGGGCAAGAACGTGAATATCGGCGCCGGCACCATCACCTGCAACTATGATGGAGTCAACAAGCATCGGACCGTGATCGAGGACGATGCCTTCGTTGGTTCAGACACCCAGTTGGTGGCGCCAGTCACCGTCGGCAGGGGGGCAACCATCGGCGCCGGTTCCACGATCACCAAGGATGCACCGGCTGATGAACTCACGCTGTCTCGATCTGCCCAGGTAACCGTCAAAGGGTGGAAGCAGCGGGCGCGCAATATTAAACGGAGGCGGGGTTAAAAGCATGTGTGGAATCATTGGAGCGGTAGCGCAACGCAATGTCGTGCCGATCCTGCTGGAAGGCTTGAGGCGTCTGGAATATCGCGGCTATGATTCGGCCGGTCTGGTTGTCGCGGCTGGCAATGCCCTGACACGGCTAAGAAAGCCCGGGCGCGTGGCTGAGCTCGAGGCGGAAATCAAGAAGCAGAAAACCCACGGCCACCTTGGCATCGCCCACACCCGCTGGGCCACTCACGGCGCACCGACAGAACGCAATGCCCACCCCCATGTCAGCGAAGACTCACTTGCGGTAGTGCACAACGGCATTATCGAAAATCATGAGTCATTGCGGCTGCGCTTGCGCGACATGGGCTACAGATTCACCTCCGACACTGATACGGAGGTCATCGTTCACCTGATCCACCACCATTACCAGCAGGAAAAAGACCTGTTCCGCGCTACCCGTCTGGCGGTTGCCGAGCTGAAAGGCGCCTATGCGATAGGCGTGATCTGCGCCGATGCGCCGAACAAGCTGGTGTGCGCCCGTGAGGGCAGCCCGCTTTTGATCGGGGTTGGCATCGAGGAACACTTCATCGCCTCGGACCAGTCGGCGCTGTTGCCGGTCACGCAAAAAATCGTTTATCTGGAAGAGGGTGATGTGGCCGAAATCGGCTTGCTCGATTTCAAAATCTTCGACCGCGACGGCAAACTGGCCTCCCGTCCGGTGCAGATTAGCGAGCTCAGTGCGGAGCGGGCGGAACTGGGCAGCTACCGGCATTTCATGCAGAAGGAAATCTTCGAGCAACCGCGCGCATTGGCGGAAACACTGGAAGCTACGTTGGGTTACGGCAACCTCGATCCGAAAATATTCGGTGAAAAAGCCGAGCAGGTGCTCGGTGCGATAGATAGCGTAACCATCATAGCCTGCGGCACCAGTTTTCACGCCGCAACGGTGGCGCGATACTGGCTCGAAGGCGTTGCCGGCATCCCTTGCAGCGCCGAGGTGGCGAGTGAATATCGCTACCGCGACAGCGTGCCCAACCCGAAAGCGCTGATCGTGACCATTTCCCAGTCGGGCGAGACCGCCGACACCGTGGCGGCGTTGAAGCACGCCAAGGCCAACGGCCATGTTTACAGCCTGTCCATTTGCAATGTGCCGGAAAGCGCGCTGGTGCGCGAATCGGGCTTGCGCTTTCTGACCCGGGCCGGTCCAGAGATCGGTGTGGCCTCGACCAAGGCATTTACCACCCAGCTGGCCGCATTGTTCCTGCTGGTGCTGGTGCTGGGCAAACTACGCGGCCGCATCAATGCCGCGCAGGAAAAAGCGCACCTCGACGCATTGCGCCATCTACCGGCCATGATCAGCCAGGTGTTGCTGCTGGAGCCGCAGATCGAGCTCTGGGCGGAGCGCATGGCATCCAGGCACCATGCCCTGTTTCTCGGCCGCGGCCTGCATTACCCGATCGCCATGGAAGGTGCGCTGAAGCTGAAGGAAATTTCCTATATCCATGCTGAAGCCTATCCCGCCGGCGAACTGAAGCACGGCCCGCTGGCTCTCGTGGACAGCGACATGCCGGTGGTCGCGATCGCCCCAAACGACGCCTTGCTGGAAAAGCTGAAGTCGAATTTGCAGGAAGTCCGCGCGCGCGGCGGAGAGCTTTATGTGCTCGCGGACCAGGATAGCCAAGTATCGCCTCAGGAGGGAATGCACCTGATCAAGTTGCCGGAGCATGCCGGGTTGCTGAGCCCGATCCTGCATACGGTGCCGTTGCAGATGCTGGCCTATCATACCGCCTTGCAAAAGGGGACGGACGTGGATAAGCCGAGAAATCTGGCAAAATCCGTAACTGTAGAATAGAGAGGACGAGCGCATGGCGGTGATCGCAGTATTCAACCAGAAAGGCGGGGTCGGAAAAACCACCACGACCCATAATGTGGCGGCAGCTCTGGGCGTTCTGGAAAAACAGCCGTTGGCCATTGACCTTGATCCCCAGGCGCATCTGACGCTTTCGTGCGGGTTTCATGCCGATTCCCGGCATGAAACCATCGCCGCTTTTTACCGTGAGGGCACGGTGCTGTCCCGGCTGGTGCAAGACGTTTCCAGCGGAATGCGCTTGATTCCCGGGCACATGGAGTTATCGAAGATCGACGCGCTATACGGAAAAAGCGTGAGCATTTCGTCGCGTTTGCGCGAGGGGCTGCAGGAAAGTCTGGCATGGGAAGACAGCCCGATTCTGATCGACTGTTGCCCGATGCTCGGCGTATTGTCGCTGAACGCGATTTTTGCCGCCGACCGGGTGCTGATCCCCGTGTCGGCGGATTTCCTGTCGATGCAGGGGGTGGAGCGCCTGGACGCCGCGCTGAACGTGTTGGAGAACGTGCTCAAACGCAAAATCGAGCGCAAGGTGGTGATAACCCGTTTTGATTCCCGCCGGAAGTTTTCGCATCGCGTCCATGAACAATTGCTGGCGCGCTATGGGGATAATCTGTGTGAAACGCGCATATCGGAAAATGTCAGCTTGGCGGAGGGCCCGGAGCAAGGCAAGAGCGTGTTTGATTTTGCTCCTCATAGCCAGGGAGCGAAGGATTACATGGCGCTGACGGCGGAATTGCTGGAAAAAGGATTCATCCAGTAGCAAGGCGTATTTCGCCCCACCTTGCTCCATGCGGCATCGCGATGCCTGAGTCGCGGCGTTATGCCGTGCCGGATTTTCGGGCCAGACCGTGTTTCAGGGCAAAAGTAGCAACTTGCACCCGGTTGTCGAGCTCGAGTTTCTCCAGAATGCTGCGCAGATGGTTGCGCACCGTGTTGTCGGAGAGCCCTAACTGTTCCCCCATCGCCTTGTTGCTCAAACCCAGAGCCACCAGGCCGACAATCTCCGTTTCGCGGGACGAAAGTTTGCTGCAGGCGTCTGGCAGCGCCATTTCCCGCATGCTTTCATCCAGTACCGGGGTGTGGAGCGATCCCCCCCCCTGAGTAACGGCGGATATCGCTTGAAAAATTTGCGCCGGCTCGCTGGTTTTTAAAACATAGCCATCAACACCTTGCCGGATGGCCTCCCGGATTTCGTGCGCTTCCTCCGCGCTGGTCAGCATAATCACCTTGATGCCGTATCGTCGCAGTTCGGGAATCAGGGCCAGTCCATCTTCATCGCGCAGGTTGCGGTCCAGCAGGGCCGCCTCGGCTCTGCCGCCCTCCTTAAGCCAGTCCAGAACGTTGCCTATCGTGGCGAACTGACCGACAACCGCGATGCCCTCTTCACTGGTTTCAAGCAGGTAGGACAATCCCTTGCGAAACAGCGGGTGATCGTCGATCAGGATGACGGAAATGCTCATGACAGGCGGTTTTACAGGCCTACTTGCTGGCGTGCTCCGGCCTTGCCTTCTTGATCAGCTGATCGAGGGTGGACAGCAAGCCGGCGTGGCCACCGGCAGCCGATACCGAGGTGCGGAATTTGCCATCCACAATGAGGGTGGGAACCCCGCTGACGCCATAGGCCTGGGTCAGCTGTTTCGAGCGCAGAGCCTCGCTCTGGACGGAAAATGAGTTGTACGTGTCGGCAAATTTTTTCCGGTTGACGCCGTGTTTTTCAGCCCAGTCGAATACGGCATCGTCGTCGTCGAAACGCATGTGTTGTAAATGGATGGCATTGAAAAAGGCCTCATGCAGTTTTTCGGTCAGCCCCATGGCCTCGAAGGTAAAGTACGCCTTGGCCGAGGGCGCCCAGGAGGCGTTGAAAATTGCCGGCAAACGACGGAATACGACATCCTTGGGCAGATGTTTTGCCCATTTGTTGATTTCCGGCTCAAGATTAAAGCAGTGTGGGCAGACATAGGAAAAAATTTCCAGTACTTCGATTTTTTTGCCGGTTTCAACTGGCTGGGGCAGGGCGAGCAGTTCATATTCCCTGCCTGGTTGAATGTCGGCTTTTGCCGTGAGTCCGGCGAGGGATAATGCGATGACCAGGAAAAGGCGTAGCGAAAAGAGGTGAAAGAGGCGGTTTGTGAAATTCATTGTCTGCTCCAGGATAATGATAATAAATCAGGCCGCTAATGCGCCGAGGCTTCGTGAATCTTGACCAGGCTGAATGGAATTTTGTTCTGCTCAAGCAGCGTGCGCGAGTGGGCGATTTCCTCGTCGTTGGCAAAAGGTCCGACCCGAACACGGTGCCAGACGCCCTTGTCGGGAACGCTGGTGGTCTGGATGCCCGCTTCCAGGCCGAGCAGGGCGAGCCGTGCTTTCATGTTGTCGGCCTCGGCGGCTGCCTGAAACGAACCGACCTGAAGAAAAAAGCTGTCTTTTGCGGCGCTCTCCTGCTTGGTCGCCTGCTTGATCTCCTTCTCGGAAACAGGTTCTTCGCTGCCGGGCAGGATGGTGTAGAAATCAAACCGGGGCTTGCCGCCGGGCTTGTCATTCTTGCCGGCAGGGTCGGCCACAACCGGCGCGGCCGGAGTCGCTTTTTGCGCATCAGCCGCATTTTTCTCCGGGGTTTTGGCCGAAACGGCCGGCGGCTTGTCGCGGCTGACGAAAGGCTTGGGGCTGAAATTGACATACAGGGCGACGCCGACCGCCACTGCGAGGCCGACAACCAGCCCGATCATGATGCCGGCAAATAATGGGTGGCCCTCTTTTTTTGGGGTGGAACGTTCAGATTTTTTGTAATCGCGGCTCATCGAGTTTTACCAGACCTACATTTTTTTCGGGCAGCCAACGCCAAGCAGCGTCAGACCGTTGTGCAGCACCTGGCGGACAGCGGAAACCAGCGCCAGTCGAGCCATGCGCAGGCTGCTGTCGGCAACCAGAAACTGCTCCGCATTATAGTAACTGTGGAAGTCGCCAGCCAGATCCTTGAGATAATAGGCGATCAAATGGGGAGAAAGTTCCCGCGCCGCGCTTTCCACCACGCCGGGGTAGTCGCCCAGCAGATTCAGCAGCGCAAGTTCGTGCCCGCCGGTCAAGGCACCGGTTGCCGCACCGGCCAGCTCCGCCGCATCGCCGCCCCATTGCCCCAGCACGCTGCAGATGCGGGCGTGAGCATACTGGATGTAATACACCGGGTTTTCGTTGCTCTGCGATTTGGCCAGTTCCAGATCGAAATCAAGGTGCTGGTCGCTCTTGCGCAGCACGTAAAAAAACCGCGCCGCATCGTTGCCCACTTCCTCGCGCAGTTCGCGCAAAGTCACAAAATTGCCGCTGCGCGTGGACATCGGCAATTTTTCCTCGCCGCGCCAGAGCACGGCGAATTGCACCAGGGCAATGTCCAGCCGGTCGGCGTCCAGTCCCAGCGCCGTCAGCGCGCCTTTGACGCGGGCAATATAGCCATGGTGATCGGCGCCCCAGATATTGATTACGCGCTCGAAGCCGCGCTCGAACTTGTTCAGGTGATAGGCAATGTCGGAGGCGAAGTAAGTGTAGAGGCCGTTCTCGCGCTGAACCACGCGGTCTTTCTCGTCGCCGAAGTGGGTGGAGCGGAACCATTTCGCGCCATCCTGCAGGTAGATGTGGCCGTGCTTCTCCAGCGTGGCGACGACGCGCTCCACCAGGCCGCTGTCGAACAGGGATTTTTCCGAAAACCAGGAATCGAATGTCACGCCGAACTCGGTCAGGTCGTTGCGGCAATCCCCCAGTTGTTCGGTCAGGGCAAAGTTGTGGATGTAGGCATAGTCCTCGCCCAGCAGGCTTTTGGCATTGGCGATAAGGGCGTCGAGGTGGCCTTCGGCATCTTCCTCGTGGGCCGGCACGCTGTCCATGATGGCGCCCGGCTGGTGCACATAGCGTTCGCCGTGCGCTTCGTGAACCAGGCGCGCCATGTCGCGGACGTAATCGCCCTGATAGGCGTTGGCCGGAAAGGCGATGTGGACGCCATTCCATTCCAGGTAGCGCAGCCAGGTGGAGAGCGCCAGAATGTCCATCTGCCTGCCGGCATCGTTGACGTAGAACTCGCGGGAGACCTTGTAGCCGGCAGCGGCCAGCACGTTCGACAGGCTCATGCCGAATGCCGCGCCGCGCCCGTGGCCGACGTGCAGCGGGCCGGTCGGGTTGGCGGAAACGAATTCCACCTGGGTTTTTATTCCGTTGCCCAGGTCGTTGCAGCCATAGCCTTCGCCTTGCGCCAAAACCTGTTTGACCGCCAGTTGCTTGGCTGCCGACGTCAAAAACAGGTTGATGAAGCCGGCGCCGGCAACCTCGGTTTTTTCCACGTAGGGCGAAGCGGGCAGCGCGGCCAGCAGACGCGCCGCAATTTCCCGCGGATTGCCGCGCAACGGGCGCGCCAACTGCATTGCCAGATTGCAGGCAAAATCGCCATGCTGCACCTGTTTGGGGCGCGAGATTTCAAAAGCGACGCCGGATTGCTCCGGCGCGACCTGGCTTAATGCCTGGGTAAAAAGTTCGGTAAGATGGTGTTTCAAGGGCGGCTACTCGTACATAAAGGCCGTATTTTAACGGCTATTTGGCATCCCTGCACTAAAACTCCCGAGGAGGGCTAAAACGTTCGCTGTTATCGCTTCAAACAAGATTGCCCATTGGCGTTCAGAGCCGGTTTGGCGGCAGGCTGACCGCGGCGGAGGTCTCGCCCGCCCGGGCGCCATTGCATAACTTGCGAGGCAATGCGCAGGTAAACCCCTGCATTGACCATTGCGACAACCTAGACTAGACTGTCCATTCTATTTTGTTTGGGTTTCAAGGAGCATCGTGTCCAATCCGGAAGACAGCACCGACACTCGTACGCGCCTGATCCAGGCGGCCAGGGAAGCCTTCATGGAGAGGGGTTACCGGGTCAGCGTGGATCGCATTGCGGCGCGTGCCGGCGTGGCGAAACAGACGCTCTACAATCACTTTCCAAGCAAGGATGATCTGTTCAGCGAAGCGGCCACCCTGGCTTCCGCCGCCATTATGGTTACGCTGGACGGCCAGACGGACGATGTGCGCGCATCCCTGCTCCGCTTTGCCGCGTCTTTCCGCGAGAAGGTGCTGGGCGACGAGGGGCTGGCCATGTTCCGCGCCCTGACTGCCGAGACGACCCGCTTCCCGGCGCTGGCACAGGCTTTCTTTGCCAAGGGCCCCGATCAGACTGCGTCCCGACTGGCAGATTTTCTTGGCCGTGCCATGGCCGACGGCCGCCTGCGCCAGGACGACTCGCGCCTCGCCGCGGAAATGCTGATGGGGATGCTCAGCGGCATCGAGCATGTACGCCGCCTTTGCACTGCCCCCCCGCCGGAAGTCGCGGAAAACACCCGAATCGCGCAGATCGTGGACTGCTTTCTGCGCGCCTATACGCCAATTAAAAATTGAGGAATCCAACATGAAGCGAAAAATTCTGCTGATGTTTTTGCTCACGGCCGCACTTGCGGGCTGCGGTGACAAGGGCGACAAAAAGGCCGGCGGCGGCGCAGGCGGTTCGACCATGCCACCGCCGGAAGTCGACGTCATCGCTGTGGTGCCCGGCTCGGCCACGATCACCCAGGAACTGCCGGGCCGCCTGGAAGCCTTCCGCACCGCTCAGGTGCGGGCGCGGGTGGAGGGTATCGTCGAGAAGCGCCTGTTCGCCGAGGGAACGGATGTGAAGGCCGGCAGCACTCTGTTCCGCATCGATCCCCGCAACTACCAGGCTTCTTTCGATGCGGCCAAGGCCGATCTGGCCGTCGCCAGCGTGACGCTGGAGCGCTACCAGCCCCTGCTTGAAATCAAGGCGGTGAGCCGGCAGGAAGTCGATCTGGCCGAGGCCAGGGTGAAACAGGCCGAAGCCGCGGTAACGCGCGCCCATCTCGACCTGGAGAACACCGCCGTGCCGGCGCCGATTTCCGGCCGCATCGGCCGCGCACTGGTGACCGAGGGGGCGCTGGTGGGCAAAGGCGATGCGACTCATCTGGCCACCATCGAGCAGATCGACCCGATCTACGCCAACTTCACCCAGCCGGGCGGCGATCTGTTGCGCCTGAGGCAGGCCGTGAAAGCGGGCAAGCTCAAGGAGGCGGAGCGGGCCAAAGTGGAGCTGATCCTGGAAGACGGCAGCGTCTATCCGCTGCCGGGCAAGTTGTTGTTCTCGGATCTGGCCGTCGACCCGGCCACCGGCAGCGTCTCCTTGCGCGCCCTGTTTCCCAATCCCCGGCATGAATTGTTGCCCGGCACCTTTGCCCGCATCCGCTTCCCCGAAGCGATTGCCGACCAGGCCATTCGCGTACCCCAGCGCGCCGTTCAGTCCGGCCCGCAAGGGCAGTTCGTGATGGTGGTGGACGCCGAGGGCAAGGCCGCGCCCCGTCCGGTGAAAACCGGCGGCATGAGCGGCGGTGATTTCATCATCGCCGAGGGATTGAAGGGCGGCGAGCTGGTGATCGTCAACGGCCTGCAGAAGACGCGCCCCGGCGCCCCGGTAAAGGCCGTGCCGTGGAATCCGAACGCCATACCCGCCGCGCAGCCGACGGCTGGCGCCAAGAAATAGGGGTAGCGTATGTTCGCCAAATTCTTCATCGACCGCCCGGTCTTCGCCTGGGTGATCGCCCTGGTGATCCTGCTTGCCGGCGGTCTCGCCCTCAGGGGGCTGCCGCTTTCCCAGTACCCGGCAGTCGCCCCGCCTTCCATCGCCTTCAATATCACTTATCCGGGCGCTTCGGCCAAGGTGGTCGAGGATACGGTCACGGCCCTGATCGAGCAGGAAATGAACGGCATCGAACACCTGCTCTACATGGAGTCGGCTTCGGAACTGGGCACGGGCACCGTAACCCTGACCTTCGAGCCCGGCACCAATATCGACATCGCCTCGGTGGAGGCACAAAACCGCTTCAAACGCATCGAGGCGCGCCTGCCCGACGACGTACGGCGGATAGGGGTGCCGGTGACCAAGCCGTCGCGCAACTATGTGATGTTCGTCGCCCTTTATTCACCGGACAAGAGCCTGAAGGCGGTCGATCTCGGCAGTTTCGCCGCCGCCAGCGTGCTCGACCCGCTGCGGCGCGTCAAGGGTGTGGGCGAGGCGCTCCTGTTCGGCACCGAATACTCGATGCGCCTGTGGCTCCAGCCGGAGAAGCTGACCGCCTATAATCTTTCGCCCGGCGACGTTACTCGCGCGGTACGCGCCCAGAACGTGGATCTGGCAATCGGCGAGCTGGGGCAGGCGCCGGCAGCGGCCGGCCAGCAGATGAACGCGGTGATTGTCACGCGCAGCCGCCTGTCGTCTCCCGAGGAATTCGGCAATATTCTCGTCCGCACGCTGCCGGACGGTTCCGCCGTGCGGGTGAAGGACGTCGCCCGCGTCGAACTGGGTTCCCAGGACTACAACATCTTCGCCCGTCTGGACGGGCAGCCGGCCGCAGCCATCGCCATCCGCGTGGCGCCCGACGGCAATGCGCTGGCCGTGGTCAAGGCGGTGCGCGCCAAAATGGCCGAGATGGCGCCATACTTTCCCAAAGGCGTGGCATGGGAAGTTCCCTATGACACCTCCCGCTTCGTCGACATTTCCATCAAGGAAGTGATGATGACTCTGGCGGAGGCTGTGGTGCTGGTGTTTCTGGTGATGTTTCTGTTCCTGGAAAATTTCCGTGCCACGCTCATCCCCACCATCGCCGTGCCTGTTGCCCTGACGGGTGCGCTGGCCGGGCTTTATGTGTTCGGCTACTCGATCAATGTGCTGACCCTGTTTGCCATGGTGCTGGCCATCGGCATCGTGGTGGATGATGCCATCGTGGTGGTGGAGGCGGTCGAACGGATCATGAGAACGGAAGGGCTGGCGCCGCGGGAAGCCGCGCGCAAGGCGATGGACCAGATATTCAACGCCATTGTCGGCATCACCCTGGTGCTGTCGGCGGTGTTTGCGCCGATGATCTTCTTCGGCGGCTCGGTGGGGGTCATCTATCGCCAGTTCGCCGTGACGCTGATTCTCACCATGCTGTTCTCGGCGTTGATGGCGCTGACGCTGACGCCGGCCCTGTGCGCAACGCTGCTCAAGCACGAAGCGGGTGAAGAAAATTTGACCAGGGGATTTTTCGGCTGGTTCAATCGTTTCTTCGCCCGCACCACGCAAGGTTATCAATCCTGGGTCGCGCGCGCCCTGAAAAAAACCGGGCGCTACCTGCTGCTTTACGCCGCCATCATCGCCGCCGCAGGCGGGCTGCTGCTCCATCTCCCCGGCAGCTTTTTGCCCGATGAAGATCAGGGTTATTTCATCAACATGGTGCAACTGCCGCCGGGCGCATCGCAGGAACGTACCATCGAGGTGCTTCACCGGGTGGAGCAGTATTATCTCAAGCAACCGGAAGTGGCCAACGTCATCGGCGTGGTCGGGTTTTCGTTCTTTGGCCGGGGGCAGAATGCGGCTCTCGCGTTTGTCCGGCTCAAGGACTGGGACGTGCGCAAAAGCCCGGACCAATCCTCCACGGCGCTGGTCCGGCGCGCCAATATGGCGCTGTTCCAGATCAAGCAGGCGATGATTTTTGCCGTCAATCCGCCGCCGATTCCGGAACTTGCCTCTACCGGCGGCTTCGACTTCCGCTTGCAGGACCGAGCCGGCCTCGGCCGCGAAAAACTGCTGGAGGCGCGCAACATGGCGCTGGGAATGGCCGGGCAGAACCATGATCTTGCCGGTGTGCGCCCGGAAGGCCAGGAAGCCGGGCCGCAGCTGTTGCTCGACATCGACCGGCGCAAGGCCGAAACCCTGGGGGTGAGCATCGCCGATCTCAACGAGACCCTGCAATCCACCCTGGGCGTGGCTTATATCAACGACTTCGAACGGCAGGGTCGGATCCTGCGCGTGCAAATGCAGGCGGAAGCCGACCTGCGCACCACGCCGGAGAAGCTCCTGCGCCTGTCGGTCAGAAACCGGGACGGCGGCATGGTGCCGCTTGCCGAACTGGTCACGCCGCGCTGGATCGTCGGTTCGCCCAAACTGGATCGCTACAACGGCCTGCCGGCGATGAAAATCGCCGGCGGCCCGGCTCCCGGCCACAGCACCGGCGAGGCCATGCAGACGATGGAAGACCTGGCCAAAAAATTGCCGCCGGGATTCGGCTTCGAATGGTCCGGCACTTCGTTCGAGGAGAAGCTTTCCGGCAGTCAGGCGCCCTTCCTGTTCGCGCTGTCGCTGCTGGTGGTTTTCCTCGCATTGGCCGCGTTGTATGAAAGCTGGTCCATTCCCTTTGCCGTGATCCTGGTCGTGCCGTTGGGCATCTTCGGCGCGACCCTGGCGGTCACGTTGCGCGGCTTGCCCAACGATGTCTATTTCAAGGTCGGCCTGATCGCCATCATCGGGCTGTCGAGCAAGAACGCCATCCTGATCATCGAGTTCGCCCGTGACTTGCAGGAGCGCGGCATGGGCCTGGTCGAGGCGACGCTCGAAGCCTGTCGCCTGCGTTTCCGCCCGATTCTGATGACCTCTTTCGCCTTCATTCTGGGCGTGCTGCCGCTGGCGATTTCAACCGGCGCCGGCGCCAACAGCCGGCACGCCATCGGCACCGGCGTCATCGGCGGCATGCTCGCAGCCACCTTCCTGGCGATATTCCTGGTACCGGTGTTTTTCGTGGTGGTGCGAAAGATATTCCCCGGCCATCCCCGCCATCATCGGGAGAACGATCATGCGTAAGCTTTTCATTATCGCCCTGGGCATGGCCTCGGCAGGTTGCTCGCTGATGCCGGACTATCTGCGGCCCGAGCCGCCGGTTGCCGCGCAATGGCCACAAGCCGCCCAGCCGAATGACGTGCGCCGGGCGACCGAAATAGAGTGGCGCGCATTTTTCCCCGATCAACGACTGCAAGCCTTGATCGCGACCGCGCTCGAACAAAACCGGGACATGAAAATTGCCGTAGCGCGCATCGAGGAAGCCCGCGCTCTCTATGGCATCGCCCGCGCCGACCGGCTGCCCAATATCGATGCGGCCGCCAGCGGCACATCGGCACGCACGCCGGCAGACCTCTCCCCCACAGGACTCGCGGCCACCGGCCATCGCTATGATGTCGGACTCTCCATGCTGTCTTTCGAGCTGGATTTCTGGGGACGGGTGAAAAGCCTCAACGAAGCGGCGCTGTCGAGCTTCCTGGCTACCGAGGAAGCCCGGCGCGCCCTGCGCCTGTCGCTCATTTCCGAGGTCGCCAACGCCTATTTCACCCAACTGGAGATGGAAGAACGCACGCAACTGGCGATCGAGACTTTGAAGAGCCGCGAGGAAACCCGCATGATGGTCAACCGCCGCCGGGAAGTGGGGCTGGCCGGCGACCTCGATTTTCTGGCTGCGGACGGCGCCTATCAGCTGACGCGGGCTGATCTCGCCAATCTGCAGCGTCAGCGCGCCGCGGCCAGCAATGCGCTGACGCTGCTGGTCGGTCGAGAATCCGCCAATTTGCCCGGAGGGCGCAAGCTGGCGGATCAGGGCATCGTTCCCGATTTCGCCGCCGGGTTGCCGTCCGAAGTGCTGCTCCAGCGCCCCGACGTGCTGGCCGCCGAAAAAAGGTTGATCGCCGCCAACGCCAACATTGGCGCGGCCCGCGCCGCCTTCCTGCCGCGCATCACCCTGACTGCCGGCCTGGGTACGGCGAGCAGCGCCCTTTCCGGGCTGTTCGATGCCGGCAGCGATAGCTGGAATTTTCAGCCGGCGCTGCGCCTGCCGCTATTCGACGCCGGCCGCACCGCTGCCGGCGTCGATCTCGCCGAAGCGCGCAAGGTCATCGCCGTCGCCGAGTACGAAAAAACGATCCAGCAAGCGTTCCGCGAAGTGGCCGATCTTCTCGCCGCCCGCAACCACCTGACCGAGCAGTTGCAGGCCCAGCAAGCCGCCGAAAAAAGCCAGCAGGAGCGGCTGCACCTGGCGGATGCCCGCTACAAGGCCGGCATCTCCAGCTATCTGGAAGTACTGGATGCGCAACGGGAGCTCTTTTCCGCCCAGCAGGGCACCGTGCAAACCCGGCGCGCATGGCTCAGCGCTGCCGCCCAACTCTATAAGGCCTTGGGCGGTGGGTGATGTACTGCCTGACCAGACTCGGCCCAGATGCGCTTGCTTTACATGACGGGGAATGATCTATGGATATTCTCGCAACACCTATGACAGGCATGGGCCGTGCATCCTTGATGTAACGGTATGCACATTAAACGATGGCCGCTGTACCGGCCGCCAATTCTCGCCACCCGCCTTATTTCAGCGCCTGCTGATACTCGTGACGAAAATGGCGGAAGGAGCTCTCGACAAGCTGCGCCACCCCGTTCACCAGATGGCAGCGGCCGCTGCCGGGAAGCATGCGGCAGAGGTTTTCTATGGTTGCCAGATCTGCCGCCGTGCCGCGTCCGGTGTCGATGCGGTCGATCAGGCGGCTGAGCGTCGCGGTGCCGGTCTTGCATGAAACGCATTGCCCGCAGGACGAATGGGCAAAAAATCGCATATATTCGGCGACCTGCCTGACGATGCCGGTTCCTTCCGAAACCACGATCATGGCGCCGGTGCCCAGGCTGGCACCGCGTTCGCGCAGGGAGTCGAAATCCAGCCCCACATCCAGATCTTCCGGTGCCAGCAGGGTATTGGACGGCCCGCCGGTAAACACTGCCTTGAGGGGCTTGCCGGAAAGCAGCCCGCCGCCGTGGGTAAAAACCAGGTCATGCAGCGTGGTGCCCATCGGCAGTTCATACACGCCGGGGTGCAGCACGTCGCCGCTGAGCGAATAAAGTTTGCTGCCGGTTGCCTGGCCGAGACCCAGATTGCGGAACCAGTCGGCCCCGCGGCGTACGATGGCCGGAATGTTGGCCAGGGTTTCGATATTGTTGATCAGGGTCGGGCAACCGTAAATGCCGAATTGCGCCGGATAAGGCGGCTTGCCGCGCGGAAACGGGAATTTTCCCTCGATCCATTCCAGCGCGGCGGTTTCTTCGCCGCCGATGTAATGGCCGGAGCCGGGCACCAGCGCCATGGTGATCGGGCGCCCCAGTACGTCGCCGGCCTGTTGCAGCATGTCCGAACCCTGCCACTGGGCGAGCGCCGCCTGCAGCGCAGCCAGGGAGCGGGTCAGGTCGGGGTTGACGTAGAACACGACGCGGTTGATGCCGGTGGCGAGCGCGGCCAGCAACGCCCCCTCGATCACCTGATGCGGCGTCTCTTCGAGCAGCAGCCGGTCTTTGAAGGTGCCGGGCTCGTCTTCGTTGCCGTTGCATACCAGGTATTTGTCGGGGCGCGGCGCTTCGTTCGCCACGGCTTGCCACTTGCGCCAGACCGGAAAACCGCTGCCGCCCAGCCCGCGCAGATCGGCATCCTGCACGGCGGTCAGGACGGCGGCTGGGTCTTGTGCGGCAAGGCGCAGCGCTTCGCCGCCGTCCGCCTCGCGCCAGCGCTGGATGTTTTCTCCGACCCGCTGTCGGGGATGGAGGAGGTTGGCGTTCAGGCTTTCCATATTTCTTTCCCCGGCGCCGTATAGGCGGGCAGCATCTGGGGGGCATGTCGCGTCAGCGGCATCCCGGCCAGAGTCAGGGCGCGCCGGGCCTGGTTGACGTGCTCCAGGGTGATTTTTTTCGGTCCGCGGTCATGGCCGGCCAGCGCGGCGGCAAATCCGGCCCGGCGGCCGAAGCTGATGATTTCCAGCAGCGCGTTGCCCATGATGCGGTTGCGGCCATGGATGCCGCCGGCGACTTCTCCTGCGGCATACAGCCCGGCAACGGTGGTGGCGCCATTGGCGTCGATGACGGCGCCGCCGTTCTGGTAATGCAGGGTCGGATACACCAGCACCGGATTGCGCCGCGGGTCGATGCCGGCGATGCGGGAGCGGGCCAGCAGCTTGGGGAACTGCTGTTCGATCAGGCCGGGCTGGCTGCGCTCGAGGCGCGCGGTGTCGAGCCAGACGCCCACCCCCCCGGTATCGGGGTGGATGCCGCGTCCTTCGCGGCATTCGCGGATGATGGCGGCGCTGACGACGTCGCGCGGCTGCAACTCGTCGATGAAACGGCGCCCCTCGGCGTTAAGCAGCAGAGCGCCGGCGGCACGGATTCCTTCGGTGACCAGCTTGCCGGAAAGATACGGCGGATTGACCAGCCCGGTGGGGTGGTACTGGAAGGAATCGAGTTCGCACAGGCGGGCGCCGATGCGGTATGCCAGCACCAGGCCGTCGCCGGTGGCGCCGAGATGGTTGGAAGTGGGAAAGCCGTGCAGATGCAGGCGGCCGATACCGCCGGTGGCGAGAATGACCGAGCGCGCACGCACGATGCGCAGCTTCTGGCCGTCCAGCGATCCCAGCACCGCGCCCACGCATTTCCGGCCGCTTTCGTTGGACAGAAGTTCGACGGCGGGCGCCTGGCTCCACACCTCGATGCCGCGATGCTGGATCACGGCCTCGCGCAACACGCGCATCATTTCGAGCCCGGTGTAATCGCGGCAGTGCACGATGCGCGGCGCGCTGATGCCGCCGGCCCGGCGCGTATGCAGGTCGCCGCTCGCGGTCTGGTCGAACTGCATGCCCTGGCGGATCAGCCAGCGGATCACCTCGGGACCGTCGCCGACCAGGGCAGCGACCAGTGCCGGGTCGCCGGCATGATGTCCGGCGCGCAGGGTGTCCTGCAGGTGTTGTTGCACCGAGTCGTCCGGTTCGATGGCGGCCTGAAGGCCGCCTTCGGCCATCACCGTGTTGCTGTCGCCAAGACGCAACTTGGTGGCGAGCAGCACGTGCGCACCGTGCTCGGCGGCGGCGAGGGCGGCGGCACAACCCGCGCCGCCGCCGCCGATCACCAGCACGTCGGTATCCGTGACTTCTGCGCCGGCCAGGTCGACTTCGTCGATATAGGCTTCCGCCTGCAGCAGGTCCGCCAGTTCCCGCGGGCATTGTGCTCCCGCATTGGGGCCGACGGCGAGCGTTGCCATGCCGTCGCGCAGGTGGTCGGGGTGATAAGCGTTCAGCAGCGCGTCCGGGTCGATCTGCTTCGGCGGGGGCGCCAGCTCGGCATCGGGGCGGTAGGCGGCGAGTGCGTCTTGCAGTGACAGGCCGCGTTTCATGGCGTTTCCTTCTTGTCCGATGCCGAGAAGGGTTCCTGCCGGAGCTCTTCCAGCCGATGGATCAGGTTGGGCGGACGCAGGTGAAAAAAGGCGGTGATGCGGCGGCTGAACAGGCCGACGTGAGCGGGCGCGATCTGCTCCGGGCAGGCGCTATCGCACAGTTCGCACATCACGCATTCGAAAAAAGCCTCGCCGGCTTCGCGGAAGCGGCCCGCCGCCGCCAGCGCAATGCCTTCCTCGACCGCGATCCCTTTCGGGCAGGATTGCACGCAGCCATGGCAGTGCCGGCAGCGAGCGGCTTCCGGAAAAATTTCCTGGAAACGCGCCTGGATATCCCAGCCGTCCTTGAAATCGGTCAGTTCGTACTGATGACGGGCTGCCGCCGGAGCCGGCAGGAACAGCACTTCGATGCCGTGTTCGGCGAAGGTTTCGCACGCCAGGGCGACGCTGACAGCCGGCCCGCGCCGCAACAGGATGCGGCACGATCCGCATACGCCTTCGAGGCAACCCACCCCGGTGACGCGCGGTACGCCGCCGGCCCAGGCCGCCTCGACGATGGTCATGTGCGGTTCGGCGCGAACCTGAACGCCGTTGATCAGCAGATCAACGACGGATTCGCTGCCGGCGTCTTCGGTCATGGGCGCGCGAGATCGATGATTTTGCGCAGGTCGTAGTCCGGGCTGCCGCCGACCTGTTTCACCAGATCCGCCATGCGTTCGTCGAGTGTCGCGCGTACCTCGCGGAACAGCAGGCCGACCGGAATGCGGCCATTCTTGTGCCCCATGTTCACCACATGCATTGCGGCATCGATGTTGCTGACGTCGTGATCCTCCGGCAACTCCTCGACGGCTCCCTTGAAGGTTTTTGCGTCGTCGACCACGTTGAAAGTGGGGCACTGGCTGAGCACGCTGATAAATGAGAAGCCGCGGTGCTCCATGCCTTCCTTGATGAGATTCGCGGTCATTTTCACGTTGGTCGCCAAGGTTTGGGCCACGAAACTCGCCCCGTAGGTCAGCATGTAAAGGACCGGATCCATCGGCTCTTCGACGCCGCCGTAAGGGGTGGTGTAGGCTTTCAGCTGGCGTTGCGAGGTGGGCGACACCTGTCCCTTGGTCAAGCCGTAGATACGGTTGTCCATCAGCACGTAAGTCATGTTGATGTTCTTGCGCGCGAGGTGGGGCATGTGGCCGCCGCCGATGGAAAAGCCGTCGCCGTCGCCGCCGTTGACCAGGATCGCCAGGTCGGGACGGGCCAACTGGACGCCGGTTGCCACCGGACCCGCACGGCCGTGCAGGGTGTGCATCTTGTACGAACGGACAAAGTACGGCAGGCGCGATGAGCAGCCGATGCCGGAGATGTTGACCAGGTAGTTCGGATCGACGCCTAGATCGGAAAGGGCGCGGTAAACGCTGGTCAATACGCCGTGATCGCCGCAGCCGGGGCACCAGAACGGCTTGGTGTCGGTCTTGTAGTCCTTGGTTTGCAGTTCTACCTTGTGCAAATGGGTTTGGGCGCAGGTCATCACAGCATCTCCTTGGCTTTGCCGACAATCATGGCGGGCGTGAACGGAAGTCCGCCGCAAATGGTATAGGACTCCGGGCGCAGGGTAGTTTCCGCTCGAATGAAATGAGCCAGTTGGCCGAGGTAGTTCACTTCGGCCACGACGACCTTGCGGCAGGAAGCGCCGAACGCTTCGTATTGCTCGACCGGCATCGGCCACATCAGCTTGGGATAAAAGCCTTTTACTGAAATACCTTCGGCGCGCAGGCGAGCAACGGCTTCGCGCACTACGCCGATGGTGCTGCCCCAGGCGATGAAGCCCAGATCGCTCTCGCCTTCGCCGTCCACTTCGACCGGGGCGAAATTCTTGACCACGGCGTCGAGCTTGCGGAAGCGCTTGGCCTGCATGGCTTCGTGATTGGCGGCAGTATAGTTGGGTTCGCCGGCCTGATCGTGTTCCAGCCCGGTAGCGATGTGCATGCCGCCGGGAGTGCCGGGGTCGGCCATCGGCGAAATGAAATCGTCGGTGATGGCGTAACGCTGGTATTCCTTCTTGCCATCCCAGCGCTTGCGCTCCACCACCGGGTAACTGGCGGGGTCGGGATAGGGTATGGTCTGGGTGGAAAAGGCCAGCGAGCCATCGGACAGCAGCAGCACCGGGCACTGGTAGGTCTCGGCCAGATTGAAGGCTTCCACCGTCAGCCCGATGCAATCTTCGACGCCTTCCACCGACAGCACGATGCGCCCGCAATCGCCATGGGAGCCGTGAATCGCCATAAACAGGTCGGACTGCTCATGCTTGGTCGGCAAGCCGGTGGAGGGGCCGCCGCGCTGCACGTTCACCACCACGCTGGGGGTTTCACTCATGAACGACATGCCCAGCATTTCGCCCATCAGCGCCAGACCCGGCCCCGAGGTCGCGGTCATTGCTTTCTTGCCGGCAAAGGCCGCGCCGACTACTTGCGAGATCGAGGCAATCTCGTCTTCTGCCTGGATCAGCGTGCCGCCGCGCTTGGGCAAATGACGCGCCACGTAGCGGGCGATTTCCGTCGCCGGCGTGATCGGGTAAGCGGCGAAGAAATCCAGCCCGGCAATGATCGCACCCAGGCCGATGGCATCGTTGCCGGAGAGCACGATACTGTCGCTCTTGCTGGTCGGTACGCCGATTTTCCAGGGGTCGGTCTTGGGCAGGGCGGCGGCCAACTCGCGGCCGCGTGCGAAGGCGGTGAGGTTTTTTTCGACTACCTCCGGGCCTTTTTTGGTGAATTTGGCCGTGATGATTTCCCGCAGCGGCAGATCGGGCACGTTGAACAACTGCGACAGCGCACCCAGCGCGATCATGTTTTTCACCCGGATGCCGCCGAGTTCCTTGGCGGTTACAGTCATCGGGATCGGATAGGCATGCACGCCGGGCGGCACGTCGGGTTCGAAGTCGCCGCCGGGGCCGTCATAGACAAAGGCGGTGCCGGGCAGCAGGCGGCTGCGGTTCAGGTCGTAGGCCTGGCCGTTGAACGCACACAGGACATCGAAAGTGTCGCCCTGATTATACAGCGGCTCAGTGCTGGCGCGGCTCTGGTACATGGCGTAGCCGCCCTTGATTTCCGCAGGAAAAGTTTTGAAGGTGTAAACCTCAAGGCCGGCGCGCGCGCACGCCTGCGTGATCAGGTCGCCGGTGGAGATAATGCCTTCTCCGCCTTCGCCTGCCACACGAATAATCAAATCATTTTTGTCCAAGTCTGGCCTCTACATTGATGCAGTTACATTATTAAATCCGTGGTCATCCCGAGATAAACCACGGCTTTGGGCTGTTGCCCATAAAGGTTTCGGCCCCGGCCCGGCCATTATCCCGCACACTCGAATATCCTGGATGGGCATTCTGACCGTCAAAGTGTCGCGACCTCCGCGAGCGCAAACCGGGGCGGGGCAATTTATCCGACTGCAGGAGGTTTCGCAACTAACTAAAAGATCAGAAAACGCGGCAATTCGGAAAGTCGACCGGAAAAACGGGAATTTCCTTACATTGGCATGGCTTGCGGACAATTCAGGATAATAATTGATAACTTATAGAAGCTCAATGGGGTATTTCTGGCGAAAGCGCCGGCGGCGCAAAGCCACGGCGCGTCAGAGGAGCAAATGCCGGCGCCGCATTCATGATCTTAATTTTCCCTGTTGCAGGCAACCTTGCCCGGCCTGTCTTGTGTGAAACGTCGAAAAATTGTATTGTGCAAGGCATTGCAATACAACATGATTTTGGAACAAGTAACACCAGCAGTCGCTAATTCAGGCATTACTGGCGGCTGTTTCCCTGAATTGGGGTGCTGTTGAAGCGCTCAAGAAACTTCGCCAGATATATCTTCGCCCGTTTGTAAATTCAGCCGAATTCGGTAAATTTTCGAAAATTCATCGCCAACATTCGCTTCAATTCGCGTTTGGCGGCTTTTTACGGATTCGAACCATGTCCATCAACGCCATCCCGTTTTTTCAGCCCACGACTTGTCTTGGCCCAGGCGAAAACCTGATGAAAGCGCTCGAGCTGATGCTGGAAAACAAAACCAACCATCTGCCGATTTGCGATACCGACGGCACTTTCATTGGCGTTATCAGCACCAATGCCATTTTGCGCGCCTTGATCCCGGCCAGTGCGAGGGTGGAGGGAGGGCTTTCCAATCTAAAGTTTGTCGGCGACGGCGTGCGTATGCTGACTACGCATCTCCATGGTCTTGAGAATCTTAAGGTGGGTGAGTTCGCCAAGAAGGATATGCCGGTGTTGCAGGAGGACAGCCCGATTCTGGAGGCGGTGCTTCTGCTCAGCCAGACCCATGCGCCCCTGCCGGTGGTGGGCAAAGACGGCAAGATGCGCGGCGTGCTCAGTCGGCGCGCGCTGCTGGCCTATCTGGCCCAACAGGCGGGACTGTGATGCACGGCGCGCTTCATACGGCTTCGCAGGTCGTTTTCGGTCTGAGCCCTTTGCTGGTTTCGCTTTCCATTTTCGTGCTGACGTATGCCATCATCGTTACCGAGAAGATCAACCGCTCGATTGTGGCATTGCTTGGCGCGGGACTGATGATCTTTTCCGGTGTGTTGAACCAGACGGAGGCTTTTGCCGGGCTCGATCTCAATACCATCGGGCTGCTTACCGGAATGATGGTGATTGTTGCCATCACCCAGAAAAGCGGCGTGTTCCAGTATGTGGCGGTTGTCGCGGCCAAGCTGGTGCGCGCCGACCCTTGGGGGTTGCTGGTGATGCTGGCGGTGGTGACGGCCGTGTTTTCGGCATTGCTCGACAACGTGACCACGGTGCTGCTGATCGCCCCGGTAGCCTTGCTGATTACCGATGCGCTCAAGCTTAATCCCTATCCTTACCTGTTTTCGGTGATTTTCGCTTCCAATATCGGCGGCGCTGCCACCCTGATTGGCGATCCGCCCAACATCATGATCGGCTCGGCCGCCAAACTCGGCTTCAATGACTTCCTGTGGAACATGGCGCCTGTCGCGGTCGGGGTTTTTGTTCTGACGCTGATCCCTTTCTATCTGATCTGGGGGCGCAAACTTTATGCCGCGCCGGAGGATCGTGCCCAGGTAATGGCTTTCAACGAACGCGAAGCCATCACTGATGCGCGCCTCCTGAAGCAGTCCCTGTTCGTGATCTCTCTGGTCATCCTGGGTTTTGTTCTGGCCCACAATATTGCCCAGGAACCCGCGACCATCGCCATGTTTGGCGCCGCACTGTTGCTTCTGCTGCGCGTTTTCGGCAAGGGGGCCGAAGAGCAGACCCACGACGTTCACCATACTTACGGTGAAGTGGAATGGGTGACGATCTTCTTTTTTCTGGGCTTGTTCGTGTTGGTGGCGGGCGTGGAGAAGGCGGGGGTGCTGGGTATTCTGGCTCGGGAAATGGTGGATTTCACCGGCGGCGACCTCCATACGGCGGCATTCGTGATCCTCTGGGTTTCCGCGGTAGCGTCTGCGCTGCTGGACAATATTCCCTTTGTGGCCACCATGATCCCGGTGATCCAGAACATGGCGCCGGTATTCGGCGCCGAAAACCTCAATACCTTGTGGTGGTCGCTGGCCATGGGAGCCTGTCTGGGCGGCAATGGCAGCCTGGTGGGCGCCTCCGCCAACCTGGTGGTGGCAGGTTTTGCCGAGCGGGCCGGACAGCCGATCCGTTTCCTGCCGTTTTTGCTCATGGCCTTTCCCTTGATGCTGGCGAGCATCGTGGTCAGTAATGCTTATCTCTGGCTGCGGTATTTGTAAAACGGTTGTTGTTCTTCGGCGGGGTTGACGACAAGGCCTCCTGGCGGGCGTCGTCCTCAGAACTCCTGCGGATCAATATCCAGCGCCCAGCGCACGCGCCCGTCCAGCCCGGCCAGTGCCTTGTTCCAGTCAGCGGCAAAAGCCTGCAAAGCGCCACGGGATGCGGCCTGTACCAGCAGGTGGGCGCGCTCATTGCCGGCCAGTCGCGCCATCTGCGCCGGCACCGGGTCGAACAGGGTGACGTCGAAACGGGTGGGTGCCGCGGCCTTTGCCTTGCGCAGGAATGCCAGGGCGGTTTCCATTTGCGCCGCTTCGGCGCGCAGCAGCACCTGGTGGCAATAGGGCGGGAATTCGGCCTGCTTGCGTTCGGTCAACAGGCTTTCGGCAAAGCCGTTGTAATCGTGCCGGATCAGGGACTGGAACAGCGGGTGGGTGGGAAACTGGGTCTGGATCAGCACTTCGCCGGGCAGGGTATCGCGCCCGGCGCGCCCGGAGACCTGCATCAACTGCGCGAACAGGCGCTCCGAGGCGCGGAAGTCGGCGCTGTAGAGGGCGCCGTCCGCATTCACCACGCCGACCAGGGTGAGTTTCTTGAAGTCATGGCCTTTTGCCATCAGTTGGGTGCCGATGATGATGTCCACTTCGGCGGCGTGTATGCGCTCCAGCATTTCCGGCAGGGCATGCTTGCGCCGGGCGCTGTCGCGGTCGACGCGCAGGATGCGGGCGGCGGGAAATAGGGTATTCAGAGTCTCCTCGATGCGCTGCGTACCCAGGCCGATCGGCGCCAGGTCGGCGTTGCCGCAATCCGGGCAGGTGTGCGGAATGCGGGATTCGTGGCCGCAGTGGTGGCAGCGCAGGCGTTTTTCCCGCAGGTGTACCACCAGCCGGCTGGAACAGCGGTGGCAGGTGGAAATCCAGCCGCACTGGCCGCAGCGCATTACCGGCGCAAAGCCGCGGCGGTTGATGAAAACCAGGCTTTGCTCGCCGCGCTCAAGCCGTGTTCGCAGGGCTTCAATCAGCGGTTCTGACAGGCCGTCGACGAGGTTGGCCCGGCTGATGTCGAGGCAGCGGATGGTCGGCAGGGCGGCCTCGGTTACCGCCCGAGTCGGCAGTTCCAGCAATCGGTAGCGACCGGTGATGGCATTGTGCCAGCTTTCCAGCGCGGGCGTGGCCGAGCCGAGGAGCACCGGCACGCCGGCCTGCTTGCCGCGCGCAATCGCCATGTCGCGCGCGGAATAGCGCAAGCCGTCCTGCTGCTTGAACGAGCCGTCGTGCTCTTCGTCCACCACGATCAGCATCAGCTTCGGCAGCGGCGTGAACAAGGCCAGGCGCGTGCCGAGCACGATTCGGGCGCGGCCGGATTGCGCCAGCGACCAGTTGCGCAGCCGTTCGCCGGCGGCGAGACGGCTGTGCAGGCTGACCAGGGCTGCAGCGGGGAAGCGGGCGCGGAAGCGCGATTCCAGTTGCGGCGTCAGATTGATTTCCGGCACCAGCACCAAGGCCTGTCCACCGCGCCGCAAAACCTGTTCGATGATGCGCAGGTAGACCTCGGTCTTGCCGCTGCCGGTAATGCCGTGCAGCAGCCAGACCTGGAACTGCTCCAGCCGGGTAAGAACGGCGTCGACTGCCTGTTCCTGGGCCGGCGTCAGCGTGGGCAAAAGGGGCGATCCGGCTTCAGCCTGACCGGGTTGCGGGGTGTCCGGTATTTCGTCGCTTTCCTCCGCCCAGCCTTGCGCCAGAAATTCCTTGAGAGCCTGTGGCGCGCTCGGGGAAAGTTCGGCGATATCGCTGCGCGCCAGCGTGCCGGCCTGTTTCAGGCTATTCAGCAGTTTGCGTTTGACGATGGCGCGGCTGGGCAGGGAGTCGATTTCGATGGCGAGCCCGGTTTCGGTCAGGCGGTAGCCGGCGGCTTTGGCCGGGGCAACCGGCTTGGTCTGGCGCAGCGGGACGGGCAGGGCGTTGAGTATCACCTCGCCCAGGGGGTGATGGTAATAGTCGGCGCAGAATTGCAGCAGATGGAGGATTTCTTCGGACAGCGGCGGGACGTCGCGGAAAACTTGCAGCACCGGTTTGATGCGTTCCGGCGTCAGGGTGGAGTGGTCGGCGATCCCGGCGACGACGCCGACCATCTTGCGGCGGCCGAACGAAACCAGAACCCGGTCGCCGATGCCTGCTTTGCCGGAATTTTCCGCCGAGTAGTCAAACAGGGTGTCGAGAGGGACATCCAGTGCGACGCGAAGAATTTTCATCCGGCAAAGGCAATCTCAGCCACGGATTAACACGGATTGGCACGGATGGTGGCGGGTGAAGCAAGGAAATCCGTGTGCATCCGTGTTAATCCGTGGCTGAATGCTGTTGGTTAATGGTAGGGCTTGCTCAACTCGTGCACCGCTTCGACCATGGCGGCGGCGTTTTCCGGTTTGGAGAACTGCGAAATGCCGTGGCCGAGGTTGAATACGTGGCCGTTGCCCTTGCCGTAGCTTTGCAGGACCTTGCCGACTTCGGCGCGGATAGTGTCGGGGTTGCTGAACAATACCGCCGGATCGAGGTTGCCTTGCAGCGCCACCTTGTCGCCGACGCGCGCGCGCGCCTGCCCGATGTCGATGGCCCAGTCCAGCCCGATGGCGTTGCAGCCGATGGCGGCGATGCTTTCCAGCCACAGCCCGCCGCCCTTGGTGAACACGATGTTGGGGATGGTTGCGCCGTCGCGCTCGCGGATCAGGCCGCTGACGATCTGCTCCAGGTAGGGCAGGGAGAATTCATGGTACGCCGCATGCGACAACGCGCCGCCCCAGGAGTCGAAAATCATGATGGCCTGGGCACCGGCCTCGATTTGGGCATTGAGGTAGGTGGTCACGGCGCGGGCGTTGATGTCGAGAATGTGGTGCAGCAGTTCCGGGCGCTGGTAAAGCATGGTCTTGACCAGGGAGAAGTCCGAGCTGCTGCCGCCTTCTACCATGTAGCAGGCTAGCGTGAACGGGCTGCCGGCAAAGCCGATCAGCGGCACTTCATTGTTGAGCGATTTGCGAATCTGGCTCACGGCATCCATCACGTAGCGCAGGTGCACATTGGGATCGGGTACGGTCAGGTCGCGGATTTCCCATTCTTCGCGCAGCGGGCGCTCGAATTTCGGGCCTTCGCCGGTGCTGAAATACAGGCCCAGCCCCATCGCGTCCGGAATGGTGAGAATGTCAGAAAACAGGATGGCCGCATCCAGCGGAAAGCGCGCCAATGGCTGCAGGGTGACTTCGGTGGCAAGATCGGGGTTTTTGCACAACGACAGGAAATCGCCCGCCCGCGCCCGCGTCTGGTTGTATTCGGGCAGATAGCGTCCGGCCTGGCGCATCATCCATACCGGGGTGTATTCGGTCGGCTGGCGCAGCAGGGCGCGCAGGAAGGTGTCATTCTTGAGTTTGTTGTGCATTTTGTTTTTCCGGTTAGCGGGGTAAGTTGGAACAACCCATCAAAAACTCATCGACGGCACGTGCGGCCTGGCGGCCTTCGCGTATCGCCCATACCACCAGCGATTGGCCGCGGCGCATATCGCCGGCGGCGAACACCTTGCCCACCGAGGTCTGGTAGCAGCCGGCGCCATCCGTCGTGGCTTTGGCGTTGCCGCGCGCATCTTTCTCCACGCCGAACGCATCCAGCATTTTCTGCACCGGGCTGACGAAGCCCATCGCCAGCAAGACCAAGTCGGCTTTCAATTCGAATTCGCTGCCCGGAATTTCGTGCATCTTGCCGTCCTTCCACTCGACGCGCACGCAGCTCAGTTTTTCGAGCTTGCCGTTGGTGCCGACGAAGGCCTTGGTGGTTACCGACCAGTCGCGCGTGCAGCCTTCTTCCTGCGAACTGGAGGTGCGCATCTTGAGCGGCCAGTTGGGCCAGGTCAGGGCCTTGTTCTCCTGCTCTGCCGGGCGCGGCATGACTTCGAGCTGGGTGACCGATGCGGCGCCGTGGCGATTGGAGGTGCCGACGCAGTCGGAGCCGGTGTCGCCGCCGCCGATCACCACCACATGCTTGCCGGTGGCCTTGATCTGGGCGGGCAGCGTATCGCCCGCCACCACCTTGTTCTGTTGCATCAGGAATTCCATGGCGAAATGCACGCCCGGCAGGTCGCGCCCGGGAACCGGCAGGTCGCGCGGCTGCTCGGCGCCGCCGGCCAGAACCACGGCGTCGAAATCAGCCATGATGGTTTGCGCCGTGACATCGGCGCCGACATGCTGGCCGACGCGGAATTCCACGCCTTCGGCGCGCATCTGCTCGACGCGGCGGTCGATATGCGATTTCTCGAATTTGAAATCGGGAATGCCGTAGCGCAGCAGGCCGCCGATGCGGTCATTCTTTTCGAACACCACCACGCCGTGCCCGGCGCGCGCCAGCTGTTGCGTGCAGGCCAGCCCGGCCGGGCCGGAGCCGATCACTGCGACCTTCTTGCCGGTCTTGGCCGGTGCCGGTTGCGCGATCACCCAGCCCTGCTGCCAGCCCTTGTCGATGATGGCGTGCTCGATCGATTTGATGCCGACCGCGTCGTCGTTGATGTTCAGCGTGCAGGCGGCTTCGCACGGCGCCGGGCAGATGCGGCCGGTAAATTCCGGGAAGTTGTTGGTGGAATGCAGGGAATCCAGCGCCCGCTTCCAGTTGCCGCGATAAACCAGGTCGTTCCAGTCCGGAATGATGTTGTTGACCGGGCAGCCGCTGGAGCAGAACGGAATGCCGCAGTCCATGCAGCGCGCACCTTGGGTGGCGGCTTGCTCGTCGCTCAGGTGCTGGACGAATTCGCGGTAATTTTTCAGACGTTCGGCAACCGGCAAGCTCTCCTCGCTCAGGCGGCGGAATTCCATAAATCCGGTAGGCTTACCCATTTATGCAACCTCCTTCTGCTTGGCCTGTTTTGCCGCGATTTCCTGCATGGCACGCCGGTATTCGGTCGGCATCACCTTGACGAATTTGGGCAGGTAGCTCGCCCAGTTGTCCAGAATGTTCCTGGCGCGCGCACTGCCGGTGTAGCGCAGATGCTTCTCGATCTTGCCGCGCAGCGCGGCTTCGTCGGCCTTGCCGAGATGGTTGAAGTGCACCCGGCCGTGCGCCTCCATGGTGCCCGTCTCGCTGGCGGCTTCTTCTTCCGGGATCGGCTCCAGTTGCACCATGGACAGGTTGCAGCGCTGTTCGAAACTGCCGTCTTCATCCAGCACGTAGGCGACGCCGCCGGACATGCCGGCGGCGAAGTTGCGTCCGGTCTGGCCCAGTACGATCACCATGCCGCCGGTCATGTATTCGCAACCGTGGTCGCCCAGTCCTTCCACCACGGCGACCGCGCCGGAATTGCGCACGGCGAAGCGTTCGCCGGCGACGCCGTGGAAATAGCATTCGCCGCTGGTTGCGCCGTACAGCACAGTATTGCCGACAATGATGTTATCTTCCGCCACGATTTTGCATTCCTTCGGCGGCATCACCACGATGCGGCCGCCGCACAGCCCTTTGCCGACGTAGTCGTTGCCTTCGCCGGTCAGCTCGAAGGTCACGCCGTGCGCGAGGAAGGCGCCGAAGCTCTGCCCCGCCGTGCCTTTCAGCTTCACCGTGATGGTGTCGTCAGGCAGTCCGGCGTGGCCATAGCGCTTTGCCACTTCGTGCGACAGCATGGTGCCGGCGGTGCGGTTGACGTTGCCGATGGTGCTGTTGATGACCACGGGCTGCCGTTTTTCCAGGGCGTTCGCGGCCTGCGCGATGAGTTGATTATCCAGCGCCTTGACCAGCTCATGATCCTGCTGTTCGGCATGGCGCCGCGCCACGCTGGCGGGCATGTCCGGCTGGTGGAAAATTTTGGAGAAATCCAGGCCCCGTGCTTTCCAGTGAGCAATGCCCTGCCTGACATCAAGCAGATCGCTGCGCCCGACCAGGTCGTCGAACTTGCGTATGCCCATCTGCGCCATCAGTTCGCGCACTTCCTCGGCGACGAAGAAGAAGTAGTTCACCACGTGCTCGGGCTGGCCGGTGAATTTCCTGCGCAGCGCCGGGTCCTGCGTCGCCACGCCGACCGGGCAGGTGTTGAGGTGGCACTTGCGCATCATGATGCAGCCTTCGACGATCAGCGGCGCAGTGGAAAAGCCGAATTCGTCCGCGCCCAGCAGGGCGCCGACCAGCACGTCGCGGCCGGTCTTGATCTGGCCGTCCACCTGCAGCCCGACGCGGCCGCGCAACTGGTTCAGCACCAGGGTCTGCTGGGTTTCCGCCAGGCCGAGTTCCCATGGCGTGCCGGCGTGCTTGATGGAAGACAGCGGCGATGCGCCGGTGCCGCCGTCGAAGCCGGATACCACGATGTGGTCCGCCTTGGCTTTGGATACGCCGGCAGCCACCGTGCCGACGCCGATTTCCGACACCAGCTTGACCGAGATGGAGGCGCTCGGGTTGGCGTTTTTCAGGTCGTGAATCAGTTGCGCCAGATCTTCGATCGAGTAAATGTCATGGTGCGGCGGCGGCGAAATCAGTCCCACGCCGGGCACCGAAAAGCGCAGCTGAGCGATGTATTCGGATACCTTGTGGCCGGGCAACTGGCCGCCCTCGCCGGGCTTGGCGCCTTGCGCCATCTTGATCTGGATCTGGTCGGCGCTGGACAGGTATTCCGCCGTTACACCGAAGCGGCCGGAGGCCACCTGCTTGATTTTGGAACGCAGCGAATCGCCGTCCTTCATGACCAGGTCGGTTTCGATCCGGCCCTTGCCGATAATTTCGGACAGTTTCGCGCCGCCCTTGACCGGCTTGAACCGCGCCGCGTCTTCGCCGCCTTCACCGGTGTTGGATTTGCCGCCGATGCGGTTCATCGCGATGGCGAGCGTGGTATGGGCCTCGGTAGAAATCGAGCCGAGCGACATGGCGCCGGTCACGAAGCGCTTGACGATTTCCTTCGCCGGCTCGATTTCTGCGAGCGGCACCGGTACGCCGGCCGGCTTGAATTCGAACAGCCCGCGCAGGGTTTTCAGGTGCGCGCTCTGATCGTTGATCAGCTTGGCATATTCCTTGTAGGTCTGGGCGTTGTTGGCGCGCGTCGCATGTTGCAACTTGGCGATGGAGTCCGGCGTCCACAGGTGTTCTTCGCCGCGCACGCGGTAGGCGTATTCGCCGCCGGCTTCGAGCGCGTTCGACAGCACCGGGTCGCTACCGAATGCGGACTGGTGAGTGCGCGCCGCTTCTTCGGCCACTTCGCGCAGGCCGATGCCTTCGATCTGGGTTGCCGTGCCGGTGAAATAGCGGGCGATGAAATCGGCATTCAGGCCGATTGCTTCGAAGATTTGCGCGCCGCAGTAGGACTGGTAAGTGGAGATGCCCATCTTCGACATCACCTTGAGCAGCCCCTTGTTGACGGCCTTGATGAAGCGCTTGTTGGCGTCCTTGCCGGACAGGCCGGCGGGCAGATAATCGGCCATCGCGTCGATGGTGTCGAAAGTCAGCCACGGACACACGGCCTCGGCGCCATAGCCGGCCAGCAGGGCGAAGTGGTGCGTTTCGCGGGCGGAGCCGGTGTCCACCACCAGGCCGGTGCTGGTGCGCAGTCCTTTGCGCACCAGGTGATGGTGTACTCCCGCGCAGGCCAGCAGCGCCGGGATGGCGATGCGCTCGCGCGACATGGCGCGGTCGGACAGGATCAGGACGTTGTAGCCATCGGCCGCTGCCTGGTCGGCGGCGGCGCACAGGGCTCCGATCGCGGCCTCGCAGCCTGCCGCAGCCTGTTGCGCCGGGTAAGTGATGTCCAGTACCGCCGATTTGTATTGGCCGCCGGTCAACTGGTCGATGCCGCGCAGCTTCGCCATGTCTTCATTGGTCAGCACCGGCTGGTGCACTTCCAGGCGCAGCGGCGGGTCGGTTTCGTCGATGCCGAGCAGGTTGGGTTTCGGCCCGATGAACGAGGTCAGCGACATCACGATCTCTTCGCGGATCGGGTCGATAGGCGGGTTGGTCACCTGGGCAAACAGCTGCTGGAAATAGTTATACAGCGGCTTGTTCTTGTCGGACAAGACCGGCAGTGCGGTGTCGCTGCCCATCGAACCGGTCGCCTCTTCGCCGGCGGAAGCCATGGGCGCGAGAATGAACTTGAGGTCTTCCTGCGTAAAGCCGAAGGCCTGCTGGGTGTCGAGCAGCGTTTCCTTGAGCGTATCTGCAGCATCCACATCGGGCAGGTCGCCGAGGAAATAGCGGGATTTTTCAATCCACGCGCGGTAAGGCCTGGCGGTGGATAGCTGCTGTTTCAGCTCTGCGTCGTCGACGATGCGGCCGGCTTGCAGGTCGATCAGGAACATCTTGCCCGGCTGCAAACGCCATTTCTTCACGATCTTGTGTTGCGGGATATCCAGCACGCCCATTTCCGAGGCCATCAGCACGACGTCGTCGTCGGTGACCAGATAGCGTGCCGGGCGCAGTCCATTGCGATCCAGCGTTGCGCCGATCATGCGGCCATCGGTGAAGGCCACGGCGGCAGGTCCGTCCCACGGCTCCATCAGCGCGGCATGGTATTCGTAGAAAGCGCGGCGCTCTTCGTCCATCAACTGGTTGCCCGCCCAGGCTTCCGGAATCAGCAGCATCATCGCGTGCGGCAGGGAGTAGCCGCCGGCCACCAGCAGTTCCAGCGCGTTGTCGAAACAGGCGGAGTCGGACTGGCCGTCGACAATCAGGGGCCAGAGTTTTTCCAGGTCTTCGCCGAGCAGTTTGGAGGACATCGCGGCGTGGCGCGCCGCCATCCAGTTGACGTTGCCGCGCAGGGTGTTGATTTCGCCGTTGTGCGCGATGAGGCGGAACGGGTGCGCCAGATCCCAGGTGGGGAAAGTGTTGGTGGAGAAGCGCTGATGTACCAGGGCCAGCGCGCTGACCACGGTTTCGTCCCGCAGGTCGAGGTAATAAGCGCCGACCTGATTCGCCAGCAGCATGCCCTTGTAGACGATGGTGCGCGAGGACAGGGAGGGAACGTAGAAGCCCTCGCCCTGTCCGGCAGGCAGGCGGCCTATGTCGAGTTCGGCGGTTTTGCGGATGACGAACAGCTTGCGCTCGAAGCTGTCGGTATCCGGGCAATTGGCGCCGCATCCGATGAATACCTGGCGTACCACCGGTTCCACGGCCTTGACGCTTTCGCCCAGTCCGCTATTTTCCACCGGGACATCGCGCCAGCCGAGCAATTGCTGGCCTTCGGCTGCGATCTTGTCGGCGATGATGCGTTCGCAGGCGGCGCGCGCCGCCGCATCGCGCGGCAGGAACAACATGCCGACGCCGTACCGGCCCGCTTCCGGCAGAGTCATGCCGAGCGCGGAGCAGGCTTTGCGCAGAAAGGCATCGGGAATCTGGATCAGGATGCCGGCGCCATCGCCGGCCAGCGGGTCGGCGCCGACCGCGCCACGGTGAGTCAGGTTTTCCAGAATCTGCAAGCCCTGGCGCACCCGTTCGTGACTTTGCGTCCCCTTGATGTGCGCCACAAAGCCCACACCACATGCGTCGCGCTCATGGCGCGGATCGTACAACCCCTGTTGTACCGGCAACGAAGAATGGCTCACGCTGTTCCTTATCAAATCATCCACAACTAAACTTTTTTAAAGTGTCGGCAATCAATTTACTGCGCCCGGAAAAATCAGGGCGAAAGGGCGGAAATGTTACCTCGTCTCGGGGCGGATGGCAACATTGGCTCCGCATTGGAGCCCTGCCTGGGCGAGGCCATCGAAACTAATCTTCTTCGATGGCAAAAAGACGCCGGTATTCGCGGATGGCATAACGGTCGGTCATGCCGGCGATATAGTCGGAGATGGCGCGGGGCTTGTCCTGTTGGGCTTTTTCCTGAAATTGCGGCGGTAACAGGCGAACTTCGTCAAGGAAGGCGTGAAACAGTTTGCGGATGGTGCTCCTGGCCTTGTTGCTCATGCGCATAACCAGGTAATGACGGTACAGATGGGTGCGCAGGAAACGCTTGAGCTCTTGTTGCTCTTCCCTGATTGCCGGGCTGAAGGCGATCAGGGGCTGCGCTTCACGCACGTCGGCAATGGATTGCGGCGCGGCGGCGTTGATGTTTTCCGTGCTTTGCTTGATCAGGTCCAGCGCCAGGGTGTTGATCATGCGGCGCACGGTCTCATGGATCAGGCGACGGTCGGCCAGGTCGGGGTAAAGGTCGCGCACGGCTTTGAGATGGCGGGCGAAAAGGCTGACCTCGGCCAGCTGTTCCAGCGAAATCAGGCCGGAGCGCAGGCCGTCGTCCACATCATGGTTGTTGTAGGCGATTTCGTCGGCGAGGTTGGTCACCTGGGCTTCCAGCGAAGGGCGCCGGTCCGACAGGAAGCGTTCGCCCACATCGCCAGCGGCCCGGGCGTTTTCCGTGGAGCAGTGCTTGAGGATGCCTTCCCGGGTTTCGAAGGTCAGATTGAGGCCGTCGAATTCGGCATAGCGCTCTTCCAGCAGGTCTACCACGCGCAGCGATTGCAGATTGTGTTCGAAGCCGCCGTAGGCTTTCATGCAGTCGTTGAGCTCGTCCTGGCCGGCGTGGCCGAATGGCGTGTGGCCGAGATCGTGGGACAGGGCGATGGCTTCCACCAGATCCTCGTCGAGCGCCAGGTTGCGGGAGATGGTGCGTCCGATCTGCGCCACTTCCAGGCTGTGGGTCAGCCGCGTGCGGAACAGGTCGCCCTCGTGATTGACGAAAACCTGGGTCTTGTATTCCAGCCGGCGGAACGCCGTCGAATGGATGATGCGATCGCGGTCGCGCTGGAATTGGCTGCGCCCGGCCGGCGCGGGTTCATCGTGGCGGCGGCCCAGGGAGGTTTCGGAGCGTGCCGCGTAGCAGGCGAGGCGGTCAGCCATGGTGGGCGGTTTCGCGCAAGGTTTCGCGCAGCGCCTGTTCCGCAACGTCGGCGGTTACTACCGCCGTGCCGATGGCTTTCAGCAGCACGAAGCGCATCCGGCCGCCTTCCACTTTTTTGTCCACTGCCATGAGCTCAAGATAGGTTTTCTCGCCCAGATCGGGGGCGCTGACCGGAAGCCCGGCGCGCACGAACAGGGCGCGGATGCGGGCGACTTCTTTTTCACCGATCCAGCCGAGCCGTTGCGACAGGCTTGCCGCCAGCATCGTGCCGGCCGCCACGCCTTCGCCGTGCAGCCAGTTACCGTAGCCCATGCCGGCTTCGACCGCATGGCCGAAAGTGTGCCCCAGGTTGAGCAGGGCGCGGATGCCGCCTTCGCGCTCGTCGGCGATGACCACTTCCGCCTTATTTTCGCAGGAGCGCTTGATGGCGTAAGCGACGGCTTCCTGATCGCGCGCCAGCAGCTTCTCCATGTTTTGCTCCAGCCACTCGAAAAAGGGAAGATCGCGGATCAGTCCGTACTTGATGACTTCGGCCAAGCCGGCGGAGAGTTCGCGGTCGGGCAGGGTGTCGAGGGTAGCGGTGTCGGCTACCACCAGCTTGGGCTGGTAGAAAGCGCCGATCATATTCTTGCCCAGCGGGTGGTTGATACCGGTCTTGCCGCCCACCGAGGAATCCACCTGGGCCAGCAAGGTGGTCGGCACCTGGATGAACGGCACGCCACGCAAATAGGTCGCGGCCGCGAAGCCGGTGAGGTCGCCGATGACGCCGCCTCCCAGGGCGATCAGGGTGGTTTTGCGTTCGCAACGGTGGCTGAGCAGGGCACCGTAGATCTGGTTCAGGGTGTCCGCGTTTTTGTATTTTTCCCCGTCGGGCAGGATGATCGGAACGATGTCTACGCCTTCAGCCGCCAGAGCATTGCTCAGGGTGCCGAGATAGAGCGGCGCGACCGTGGTGTTGGTGACGATGGCGACCTGTTTCCGGGCCAGATGAGGCAGGATCAGTTCGGCGCGGCGCAACAAGTCCTTGCCGATGTGGATCGGATAGGCGCGTTCGTTCAGGTCTACGGTGAGGGTTTGCATGATTTCCAGGGCGATATCAGTTCGGTTTGACGTTGTTTTCGTAAAGGTGTTTTAGCTGTTCTTCGATCTGACCGACCAGAGCGTGGGCGCTTTGTTCGCCCGAGTCCACGACAATGTCCGCAATTTCGCGGTAGAGCGGGTCACGTTGCGCGAACAGTTCCTTCAGCCTGGCAAGGGGGTCGGCGGTCTGTAGCAGCGGACGGTTCTTGTCATGGCGGGTGCGGCGCCATAAATCCTCCTCCTTGGCGCGCAGGTAAATCACCGTGCCGTTGTGACGGAGGTTGTCGCGGTTTTGCTGGCTCAGCACCGCACCGCCGCCCGTCGCCAGCACAATGTTTTTTTGTCCGGCCAGCTCCTGGATAACCGAGGCTTCCCGTGAGCGAAATCCGGCCTCGCCCTCCAGTTCGAAAATCAGGGGAATATTGACCCCGGTGCGCTTCTCGATTTCATGGTCGGAGTCGAAAAAAGTCTTGTTGAGGTGTCTGGCGATCATCTTGCCGATCGTGGTTTTGCCTGCGCCCATCAAACCGACTAAAAAAATATTGCCTGTCACTCGTTCCCTTTAAGGGTTGTCATCGTGACAGGCATTTTAACGGAAAATCCAGGTTTGGAGCAGTCAGGGCTGCTCTTTCTTGTTTGTCAGCGCAAGTTGAGGCTTTCTTTCAGAATCTTGGGGGTAACGAATATCAGCAGCTCGGATTTTTCATCCTGCTCGACTTTATTTCTAAAGAAGATGCCCAGTACCGGAATGTCGCCCAGTAGCGGAACCTTGGTCACGGTGTTGTTTTGCGTCTGGGTATAGATGCCGCCGATCACCACCGTACCCCCGTTTTCGACCAGCACTTGCGTGTCGATCTGCTTGGTCAGCAGCGGCGGCACGCCCGCAGTGACATGCTTGTAATCGGGTTCGTCGTTATTGATCTTCAAGTCCATGATGATGTTGTCGTCCGGCGTGATCTGCGGCTTCACTTTCAGGCTCAACACGGCTTTCTTGAAGGCAACGGAGGTGGCACCGCTGCTGCTCGCTTGCAGATAGGGGATCTCGGTGCCCTGTTCGATGGTTGCTTCGGTCTGGTCGGCGGTAAGCACGCGCGGGTTGGAAATGGTCTTGCCTTTTCCGTCCGCCTGCAAGGCGCTGAGTTCCAGATTCAGGAATTTGGTGGCCCCTGCCTTGAATAGCACCATGGAAAGAACACCCGGGGCAATGCCGCCGATGGTAGAGCCGGGCATGTTTATGTTCATGCCCTGACTGCTGAAGGTTGGAACAGTGGCGGATTGTCCGGTGTTATACCCGGGTGCCTCGAGTTGTCCGCCCAAAGCGATCCGGGCATCCGCGCTTCCCAAGGTGCCCAAGGAAGACCCTACGTCAGATCCTGTGCCATGATCCTGAAAGCCGAGCCTCGCGCCGAGGTTTTTGTTGAACGAATCGCTGGCGATTACGATCCGTGATTCGATCAAAACCTGTTTCACCGGCACGTCGATCTGGTTGATCAGCTTCCGGATATCTTCCAGCTTGCTTGCCGTATCCTGGATAAACAGGGTATTGGTTCGCGGGTCAATCACCACGCTGCCGCGCTTGGAAAGAATTTGCTGGGTTTTGTCGGAGAGAATCGTCTTGACGTCAGCCGCTTTCTGGTACTTCATCTGGAAGCTTTCGGTCCGCACGGGCGACAGATCCAGGATTTGCTGGCTGGCTTCCAGCTCCAGCTTTTCCTTGGTGGCCAGTTCGTCCGAAGGGGCAATCCAGATGACGTTGCCGGACTTGCGCATGCTCAGACCCTTGGCGTGAAGGATGATGTCCAGAGCCTGATCCCAGGGCACGTCCTTCAGGCGCAGGGTTAAGTTGCCGCTGACCGAGTCGCTGTAGATGATGTTCAGGCCGGTAAATTCGGCCAGTACTTCCAGCACCGCCCGCACTTCTATGTTCTGGAAGTTAAGCGAGAGCTTGTCGCCGACATAGCCGGTTTTCGATCCCTGCACGAGCTTGGTCGGGTCCTCGATAATTGGCCGGACATCGAGAATGAACTGGCGGTCGGTCTGGTAGGCCGAATGTTCCCACATGCCCTTGGGTTCGATCACCATGCGGGTGTTGTTGCCGTGGCTGAATGTGCTGACCGTTTGCACCGGCGTACCGAAATCAATGACGTCGAGCCTGCGCTCCAGATTGCGGGGGAGGGTGGTGTTGATGAATTCCACCACAATGGTTTTGCCCTCGGTACGAATATCGATGCCGGTATTGGTGTCGGAAAGATCGACCACGATTCGGCCTTCTCCATTCTTGCCCCGGCGGAAATCGACATCCTGCAACGCATGTTTTTGCGCGCCGGGGACGGCCTCCGCAAACTGCGCGCCCACGTTCGACGTTACGCCGGTTGTTTCCGCGCCCTGCAGGGTGATCTGCAGGGTGTTTCCCTCGATTTTTGTTTCATAGCCGGCGGGTTTGGACAGGTTGATCACCAGCCGGGTGCGTTTGCCAGACTGGACGATATTAATGCTGCGCAGTACGCCTTCGCCGATGCCGATGCTGTTCTTTCCCAGCGTATTGGCGGTGTCCGGGAGATCCAGCGCGATTCGCGGCGGGTTGTTGATGGCAAACCCGGCCGGCGGGTTTTTCAAGGCCTGTTTCAATTTCAGGGTTATCAGAATCTTGCCGCTTTGCAGGGTGGTGTGATCCAGGCTTTCGATGCTGTTCTGGGGTGCCTGGACTGCCTCCGGGCCGGCGCCGGATGGCTCGACGGCTGCGTAACTGTGGGCCAGGAACAGGGTGGCCAGGCAGGCGGCCTGGATGAAACGGGCGATAGCTTTATTGATGATATTCATGGCGACCTCTATTTCTGCTTTTGATCTGGTGCGTCGGCCAGATTAATGCTGGTATTTCGTTCGATCCAGTTCCCGGTGCTGTCCTGAACAACTTCCGTCATGACAATTTCGTTTTCTGTAATTTTGGTGATCATGCCGAAATTCTGGCCCATATAGTTGCCCACCTTGACCCGATACAGGCCGCCATCCGAGGTTTTCACCAGGCCGTAGATGATTTTGTGTTGTTGCAGGGTGCCCACCATTTTCAGGTTTTCCAGCGGGAATTCCTCCAGCTTTTCCTTGTTGCGGGTAAGGTCGGGCTGCAACCCGCCGCCTTTGCCCGGCAACAGTTTGCGCGGCTTGAAGGGGTCGGGCAGGTCGAAGGCATCATAAGTGAAAGATTCATAGGGCTTGATTTCAGGCAAAGGCTCGATCTTGCCGCGCAACCCCTCGCCGGACGCGCCGGTGAGTTGCTTCAGGTCGTCCATGCCGTCTCCGCCACAGGCCGTGAGGCCGAGGCTGATTATGATCAGGAGAAGATAGGAGGACCTCACTTTTTGGCCTCTTTGCCTTGGCTTTTTGCGGATTTTTTCTGTGCAGCTTTCTGCGCGGCGAACTCTTCTTCGTCAAGATAGCGATAGGTTTTTGCTGTTGCGCTCATGGTCAGCGCATGGGCGCTGGGCGTGATATTGATGTCGCTGAGAGTGACGATGCGCGGCAAACGGGAGATATCGCTGGTGAAGGCGCCCAGATCATGGTAATTGCCGGTGACGCGAACGGCGATGGGCCGCTCGGCATAAAACTCGGACAAAATTTCCTTTTCGGCCGGTTTGAACAGTTCGAATTCCAGCCCTCGCCCGAGTCCGGCTTGATTGATGTCAGTCAGGAGCGCGTCCATTTCTGCCTTGTTGGGGAGCTGCTTGATCAGCGCGCCGAACGCCAGCTCAAGATCCTTGAGTTGTCTGCGGTAAGCATCCAGGTTGACCGCTTGTTTCTTTTTCGTGAGGAAGGAGTCGCGCAACTGGGCTTCTTTTTGTTTTGCGGCATCGAGCTCGGATAGCTGGTTTTGCCAGTCGAACCAGTAGCCGGCAAAAAGAATGAGCACGAACAACACACACAGCGCGACGGCCTTCGGAACGTCCGGCCAGTTGCTGAAATCCTTCGGATTGAGCTTCCTGAAATCATCCAGATTCATGATGTTTTGTCCCTGGATTTGGCGCCACTTTTTTCCGCGCCTTTTCCTTTGTCGTCCGCCGACATGGGCGGCGTGAGTTTTATATTCAAGGAAAATTCGTTGACCCGCAGATTATTTACCGTGGCAGCCTTGACCTCAATCAGATTGGGAGATTGCAGCCAGGGGGAAGATTCCAGATTGCGCATCAGAGTGGCCACCCGCGCATTGGATTGTGCATACCCTTGCAGGTTGATGTCGGAGCCGGTCTGTTTAATTGCCTTGAGGTACACGCCGTCCGGCAGGCGGCGCACAAGCTGGTCAAGCAGGTGAACGACTGCGGCGCGATTGCTCTGCAGGGTTTCCACCACCTGCTTGCGAGCCAGCATGGCCTGCGTTTTTTCCTTGAGTATTTTGATTTCCGCGATCTGACCGTCGAGTTTTTTGATTTCCGCTTCCATGTATTGGTTGCGTGCCCCCTGATTTTCTATCCGGGTGCCAAGAACGGCATGAACCATGACTACGGCGAGCAGGCCCAGCGCCGAAACGGCGCCAGCCAGAAAAGCAGCCTGGCGCTGGCGCGCCACGCGCTTCTGTTCGCGGTGGGGCAACAGGTTGATACGGATCATGGATCGAACCTCCGCACGGCGAGTCCGCAGGCTGTCAATAGTATCGGCGCATCCTGCGCCAGTTGGCGGGGTTTGATGCGCGAAGAGACTGCCATGCCGGCGAAGGGATTGGCGATGGAGGTGCGGATTTGGGTGCGTTGGGAGATGGCTTCTTCTGCGCCCGGAATCATGGCACATCCACCCGCCAGCAGAATTTGATCAACCCGGTTGAACTGGGTGGAGGAAAAGAAAAACTGCAATGCTCGCGTCACTTCCAGTGCGAGCGTATCCAAAAAGGGCTGCAATACTTCCGACTGGTAATTTTCCGGCAGGCCGCCGTTGCGTTTCGCAATTTCCGCTTCTTCCACCGACAGGCCATAACGGCGCTGGATTTCCTGGGTTAGCTGGTTTCCGCCGAAAGTTTGTTCGCGCATGTAAACCGATTGGTTGTTGAGCAGCACGTTGACATGCATCATGGTGGAGCCGATATCGACGATGGCGATGGTCAGGTCTTTCCCGGCGTTGGGGAGTTGCGGGGCGATCAGTTCATAGGCGGACTGGGTGGCGAAAGACTCGACATCCATGACCAGGGCTTTCAGCCCGGCCGACTCAACGGCTGCAACCCGGTCTTCGACTTTTTCCTTGCGCGACGCAGCGATCAGGACCTCAACTTCCCCCTCGGCATTCGGAGCGGCCCCGAGTACCTGAAAGTCCAGATTAACCTCGTCCAGGGCAAAGGGAATATACTGGTTGGCCTCGCCTTCGACCTGGAGCTCCAGCTCGTTTTCTTCAAGTCCGGCCGGCACGACAATTTTTTTGGTGATCACGGCTGCCGCCGGCAGGGCCAGGGCGACATTCTTGGTGTGCGTTCCCATCTGGCGCCATGCGCGCTTGATGGCTTCCACAACCGTTTCGAGATTTGTGATGTTGCCGTCTGTAACCGCATCCTTTGCCAAGGGCTCGATGGTGTAGCGCTCAATGCGGTACAACCCTTTGCCGCCGTCGCTGAGCTCGACCATTTTAATGGACGAAGTGCTGATGTCCACGCCGATAAGCGGCGGGGACTTGGCTTGCAGGAAATCGAGATTCAAATTGAAGTCGAACTGCACGAGTTTCCTTTTCGATATTGCCCGGTTATGGGCACTACACTATGTATAATTTACATTAAATGCTAGCAACAAGTACTGACCGTGTAAAGTATTTTTTTGGCATTCCTTTCTTGCCGGGCGAAGAACGCATATAATCTCCGTCAATTGGCTAATACGTTAACATTAATTGTTTGGATGCAGGGAATAGTTTAATGACCGCTCGTTGGTGGCGATACCCGTTGTTGATGCTTTTGGTACTGGGTTTTGTTGGCTGTGCCGCAGTGATGCTGGCGGGAATCCTGGCCTATCCCAATCTTCCCTCGTTGGATGCGCTGACCGATTATCGGCCAAAAATCCCCTTGCGTATTTATACCGCAGAGGGGGCGCTGATCGGCGAGTTCGGCGAGGAGCGGCGCGCCCTGGTAAAAATCGATGCGGTTCCGAAGTTGATGCGTCAGGCGATACTGGCTGCCGAGGATGACCGTTTTTATCACCATGGCGGAGTCGACTACCTGGGTGTGGCGCGCGCCGCCTTGGCGAACCTGACCGCGGGCGGGGCGCGGGAAGGCGCCAGCACGATCACGATGCAGGTCGCGCGCAATTTTTTTCTGTCCAGTGAAAAAACGCTGACGCGCAAATTCAGTGAGGCATTGCTGGCGTTAAAAATCGAGCATTATCTGTCCAAGGATCAAATTTTCGAGCTTTATATCAATCAGATTTACCTTGGCCAGCGTGCTTACGGTTTTGCTGCCGCCGCCCAGACTTATTTCGGTCGCCCACTCGATCAATTGAGCCTGGCGGAGATGGCGATGCTGGCCGGGCTGCCCAAGGCACCGTCCCGCTACAATCCGGTGATCAACCCGAAGCGGGCGAAGCTCCGGCAACAGTACGTCCTGCACCGGATGCATGAAATCAAATACATTACCGATTCGGAATACCAGGCGGCCTTGGCGCAACCGCTGGTGGTAAAGCATGACGTTCAGAATTCGGAGGTCAATGCGGATTTTGTGGCGGAAATGGTCCGGCAGGCAATGTTCGAGCGTTACCATGAAGCGATATATAGCAGTGGCATGAAAGTCTACACCACGCTCCACAAGGCGGATCAGGAAGCGGCCAACCTGGCGCTGCATCAGGGCGTTCTTGATTATGACCGGCGTCATGGCTATCGTGGGCCGGAGGGTTTTGTCGATCTGCCCGCAAGCGCGCCAAATCTTGACGAGTTGCTGGAGGATGCCGTTGCGGAACTGGAAGAAAGTAATGGTTTGGTGCCCGCAGTCGTATTGGCGGCTGGCCCCAAACAGGTCCGGTGCTATCTCAAGGGGGGCGAAACCATCAAGATCGGCGGCGATGGCTTGAGGTTTGCGCAAAAAGCCCTGAGCGAGAATGCCAGCCCGAAAACCCGGCTGCGGCGGGGCGCGCTCATTCGCGTCCAGAAGGACGACAAGACGGGGTGGCAGATTTTGCAGTTGCCACAAGTCGAGGCGGCGCTGGTCTCCGTAGTGCCACAGGACGGTGCGATCCGCGCGCTGGTCGGCGGATTCGATTTTAACCGCAGTAAATTCAACCACGTCACGCAGGCATGGCGGCAGCCGGGCTCGAGCTTCAAGCCATTCATCTATTCGGCAGCGCTGGAAAAAGGCTTTACCGCCGCAACCGTGGTTAATGACGCCCCGATTGTTGTCGATGCGGCGCAAACCGGCGGACAGATCTGGGAGCCGAAAAATTACGAGGGCGACTACTCCGGTCCGATCCGGTTGCGCACGGCCCTGACCAAGTCCAAAAACCTGGTTTCCATCCGCGTCCTGCAGGCCATCGGCCCGTCGTACGCACAGGATTACATTACCCGGTTCGGGTTTTCTCCCGAACAGCACCCGCCTTATCTCACCATGGCGCTGGGTGCTGGATCGGCTACGCCGATGCAAATGGCGGAGGCCTACTCCGTATTCGCCAATGGGGGCTATCGCCCGCAGCCGTATTTGATCGACCGGATTGTGGATGCACGCGGCACCCTGCTGGCGCGGGCCATGCCCAAGCGCGCTGGCGAGGACGCCCCGCGGGTGATCGATGCGCGCAATGCTTTTATCATGACCACCATCATGCGCGATGTAATACGGTTCGGCACGGGCGCGCGCGCCATGCAATTGAAACGCCAGGATCTTGCCGGGAAGACCGGCACTACCAATGACCAGGTGGATGCCTGGTTCGCCGGGTTCAACGCGAAGCTGGTGGCTATTGCCTGGATCGGCTTCGATCAGCCACGCACTCTAGGAGGGGCCGAAACCGGCGCACAGGCGGCATTGCCGATCTGGATGTCTTATATGGGCAAGGTGCTGAATGGCGTGCCGGAAGAGGACCTGGTGGTGCCTGATGGCGTGGTAACGGTCAAGATCAATCCGCAAACCGGGCGCCGGGTTGCCGATGGGGCGGAGAGTATTCCCGAATATTTTTACCAGGAAAATATCCCGACCGAGCAGTCCGGTGCCGGCGAAAGTCTCTTTGGCGGCGGCGGCAAATCTGCGGAAGAGGTCAAGGACCAGTTATTCTGAAAGAAGCAATTTAGCCACAGATTACACGGATTATAAAAGCATTGTTTTATCTATGTTAATCCGTGTTCATCTGTGAATAAAAGCAGTTTTCTGGTTTTAAAGCCGCTTCGTCAGATTTCCTTGAGCCACTTCGCGGCATCCAGCGCAAAGTAGGTCAGTATGCCGTCCGCGCCGGCGCGCTTGAATCCCAGCAATGCCTCCAGTACGCAAGCCCTTTCGTCAAGCCAGCCATTCTGGGCGGCGGCCTTGAGCATGGCATATTCTCCGCTGACCTGATAAACGTAGGTCGGCGCCAGGTAGGTGTCCTTGATGCGTCGAACAATGTCGAGATAGGGCATGCCGGGCTTGATCATGATCATGTCGGCCCCCTCGTCGAGGTCCAGCCCCACCTCCCACAGTGCTTCATCGCTATTGGCAGGGTCCATCTGGTAAGTATTTTTGTTGCCCTTGCCCAGATTGGCGGCGGAGCCGACCGCATCGCGGAAAGGACCGTAAAAACTCGATGCGTACTTGGCTGAATAGGCCAGAATCCGGGTATGGATACGACCTTCGGTATCAAGGGCTTTGCGTATTGCGCCGATACGTCCATCCATCATGTCTGAGGGCGCGACGATATCGGCGCCGGCCTCCGCATGAGCCAACGCCTGTCGGGCAAGAACCGCGACCGTTTCGTCATTCAGCACGTAGCCATTACCATCGATCAGACCATCCTGCCCATGGCTGGTGTAAGGGTCGAGCGCGATATCGGTGATGATGCCCAAGTCCGGGAAGTGCTGTTTCAGGGTGCGAACCACGCGCGGCACCAACCCGTCCGGGTTGTAGGCTTCGGCGGCATCCAGGCTCTTGAGAGGCAGGTCGATCACCGGGAAAATTGCCATGGCCGGAATGCCGAACTTGACGCACTCTTCCGCCTGGAGAAGAAGTTTGTCCAGGGTTTGCCGTACCATCCCCGGCATGGAGGCAACCGTTTCGCAGCGACTGGCGCCATCCAGCACGAATACCGGGTAGATAAGGTCGGATGGCGTCAGGTGGTTTTCGCGCATCAAGCGGCGGGAAAATTCATCGCGCCGCATGCGGCGCATCCGTTTGCGAGGATATTGACTGGCGGGCGGCATATTACAGTCCTGTCGTGGCGGCATTCGCGAAGCGCGAGGGCGCTTGCACTCTGCCCGTGGTGCGAGTTTAGAGAGTGTTCAAAATTTTTTTAGAGCGGTTAGGAACTTTATTCAACCCCCCCTACTCTGAGTAAGTGGATGACCCTATCGTCCCCCGCGTTTCCTCCCTGAGCGGGTGCCTTAATCCCTATTAAGGCGTTTTGCCCCCCGGGTTTTACTCCCCTTTGCCCGGGGGTTTTTTTATTTCGCAAGACTATCAACGCCGGTGCGCCGCGTCAATGCGCAACGACAGCCGCCGCTTCCCCCTGACCTGCGGCCAGCCATTTCCCGATGACCGTTTCCGCTTCATCGATGCCGGCCCGTTTCAGGCTGGAAAACAGTTGAACCGTGCAGTTCGGGTAGGCGCGCTCAAGTTCGGCCCGCACGGTGCGCAGGGTGGCTGTGGCCTGTTGTTTGCCGAGCTTGTCCGCCTTGCTCAGCAGCACATGCACCGGTTTGCAGGTGGGCAAAAACCAGTCGAGCATCTGCCGGTCCAGCGGCGTGAGCGGGTGGCGGGCATCCATGATCAGCACCATGCCATATAGCGATTCCCGCTCCATCAGGTAGCGGCTCAGCACGGTTTGCCAGTGCAGGCGCATCGCTTCCGGCACCTTGGCGTAGCCGTAACCGGGGAGGTCGACCAGAAAGCGGTCGTTGCCGAGGCTGAAAAAGTTGATCAGTTGGGTGCGCCCCGGCGTTTTGCTGACGAATGCGAGGCGGTTGCGGTTAGCCAGCGTATTGATGGCGCTGGATTTTCCGGAGTTGGAGCGACCGGCAAAGGCAATTTCGATGCCGCGAGGCGGAGGAAGATCGGTAAGCTTGTCTGCCGAGATGAAAAATTGTGCTTCTTGAAATAACGCCATAAAAATCCCCTTTTTTCAAGTTTGGCACAAAATCCCAGCGAGGGGGCGCGCTAATTTTTGCAACATTCCTAGTTGGTGTTTGGCATGATAAGACTTGTTGGTATAGAATACCGAGTTATTTTTGTGTTACTTCATGTGATGGTATTACGATTAAGGAGCGAGCAATGAAACAGGCCATAGCGATGGTGGCGGTATTCGGGTTGATGACGGCCTCTGGCGTTAACGCGGAAACGTTGACCAAGGCTGACCCGGCGAAGGCGCAGCAAATTGTCACCACGGTTTGTGTCGCTTGCCACGGGGTGGACGGCAATAGCCCGGCCCCGGTCTACCCGAAACTGGCATCCCAGCATGCGGAGTACATCAACAAGCAGCTGACCGACTTCAAATCGGGCGCGCGCAAGAACCCGATCATGATGGGCATGGTCGCCGCCCTTTCTCCGCAGGACATGAAAAATCTGGCCGCGTATTTTAGCGGTCAGAAGCTGGCGCCGACTGCTGCCAAGGACAAGGCTCTGGCGGAGCAGGGCGAAACAGTTTATCGCGGCGGCATCGCCGCGCTTGGTGTGCCAGCCTGCACAGGCTGCCACGGACCAACCGGCGCAGGCCTGCCGGCACTGTTTCCCCATCTGGCCGGTCAGCATGGCGAATATATCGAAGCCCAGTTGAAGACCTTCCGTTCCGGCGAGCGCGCCAACGATCCAGGCAAGATGATGCAGACGATCGCCATGAAAATGTCCGACAAGGACATGAAGGCCGTGGCGGAGTATATTACCGGGCTGCATTGAGCATAATGGCGGATACCCAGAAGGTACGAGAAGCGCTGTGCTTTTCCGCCGCACACCGGCGACCGAAATAAAAACAGGGTGGCGCAAGCCACCCTTTTTTGTCAGTTGAAGATGACCCCATCCATGCAAGCGGCAACTCATACCTCTTTTCCCCGCGCTGTTTACGAGCTGTTGAGCTCGATGCGGTTCGCCATCAGCCTGCTGACCGTGCTGGCGATTGCTTCGGTCATCGGTACGGTGTTGAAGCAGAACGAACCCTACTCGAACTACCTGATTGAGCTGGGGCCGTTCTGGTTCAAGGCTTTCGCCGCGCTCGGCCTGTACGATGTCTACCATGCCGGCTGGTTCCTGGCGATCCTGATGTTCCTGATTCTCTCGGTCGGTTTTTGCATTTACCGCCAAACCCCGTTGATGCTGCGCGAAATCAGGTCGTTTCGGGAACACGCCGCGGAAGCCTCGCTGCGCGGCTTCGCTCACCAGGCAACGTATCCGGTTGAAACGGATGAGGCAGGCGCGGTGCAACGTCTGACCGGGTATCTGACCGGCCAGAAGTTTCGTTTCAAGGTCAGGGCGGGCGGCGGCGATGCGTCGCCCACGCTGATTGCAGCAAAGGCCGGCAGTCTCACCCGGCTCGGCTACATCCTGACCCATAGCGCGATCATGATCATCTGCATTGGTGGTTTGATCGACGGAAATGTCCCGCTCAAGGTGCAGGAGTTGCTGGGCTACAAGAAAGTGGAAACGCGCGACCTGTCGTCCGACAAGGTTCCCGGCATCAGCCGCCTTACCCCGGCTAATCTTTCGTTTCGCGGCAGCATGTCGATCCCGGAGGGCGGGGCGGAGAACGTGGTTTACCTGAATCTGGCGGACGGCTACCTGGTGCAGGATTTGCCCTTCCAGATACACCTGAAAAAATTCCGTATCGAGCATTACGCTACCGGTCAGCCGAAATCTTTTGAAAGCGACATCGTCATCACTGACCGTGATTCTCTCAAGGCGTTTGAAGGAACCGTTTCGGTAAATCATCCGATCATTTACAAGGGCGTTGCCATTTACCAGGCGAGCTTCGGCGATGGCGGCTCCAGGCTGGCGATGAACGGCTGGAACCTGTTTGCGCCCACGGCCAAGCCCTTCCCTTTCAAGGGCGAAGTGAACCGGAGCTCCAGCCTGGTGAACGGCGATGCGCAATATACCGTCGAGATCAGCGATTTCAAGATATTCAATGTCCAGGATACCGATGACGAAACCGATGATGCCAAGCCGGCGGGTTTTTGGCGGAATGCCTCGCGGATTCTGGGCGATGCCGCCTCATCGGCGCCTAAAAAACGTGCCCACAACGTTGGCCCCAGCTACCAGTACAAAATTCGCGATGCGCAAGGGCAGGCCAGGGAGTACTACAATTTCATGCTGCCGCTGCAGATCGATGGCCGCGGCTATTTGGTAAGCGGCATGCGCACGGCGCCCAACGAACCGTTCCGCTACTTGCGTTTTCCGGCGGATGAGGACGGCGGGATCGAGGGCTATATGCGGCTGCGCGCGACATTGTTCGACAAGGCGCTCCGTCCTGAAATCGCGCGCCGCTTTGCCATTGCCGCAATGCAAGGCACGGCGGCAAACGAAGCGCTGCGCGCCAAGCTGATAGGCAGCACGGTGAAAGTGCTGGAGATCTTCGCCCATGGCGGTTTTGATGAGCTTGCCAGATTTATCGAAGGCGCCGTGACCAAGGCCGAGCAAGAAAAAGCGGCAGAAACCTATTTGAAAGTGCTGGAGAGCGCGCTATTCGAGGGCAACCAGCTGGCACGCGAACGCGCCGGCCTCAAGCCGCAGCAGGCCGACGCGCAATCCATGCAATTCATCCGCGACAGCCTGAATGCGATCAACGACAGCTTTTACTACGGCAGCCCGGTTTATCTCCAGCTTAAAAATTATGAGGAGGTGCTGTCCAGCGGTCTGCAGTTGACCCGCTCACCCGGAAAAATCCTGGTCTATGCTGGATCGGCGCTGCTGGTTCTGGGCTTGTTCGCGATGTTTTATATTCGGGAACGCCGTATCTGGTTGCTGGTCCAACCGGGCGAAGTATTGTTCGCCATGTCGAGCAACCGCAAGACACTGGATTTTGAAAATGAATTCGACCGGCACAAGAAAAATCTGGCCGGGTTGATGAAAGGATGACGATGGAAGCGGCACAACACAGTTATCAGCGCCCCTCTTTTTTCCGCAGCCTGGGCTGGTTCGACTGGGTATATGCCGCCCTGCTCGCAGTCGGCAGCGGCTATGCGTTCCAGTTGTACGGCGACCACATGGACGTTTACGAGAAAGGCATCCTGTTTCTGGTTGCCGCCATGTTCGTCGGTCTCGGCTGGTTCTGGAAGCCGATGCGCATCCTGCTGCCGGTGGTGGCGGCGCTGAGCCTGTTCGGCATCAGCCAGTATCATGGCGATCTGGCTCGCGCCGGCCACTCGTTCTGGCTTAAATACCTGTTCGCCAGCCAGTCCGCCATCATGTGGATGAGCGCGCTGTACGTCATGGCGACCGGGGGCTACTGGCTCGGCCTGGCGATGCGCTCCGATTTCACCAATCGCGTTTCTGCCGGAATTACCTGGAGTGCCAGCGTGATGGGGCTGGTCGGCCTGATGGTGCGCTGGTACGAGTCCTACCTGATCGGCGCCGACGTCGGCCACATCCCCCTCAGCAACCTGTATGAAGTGTTCATCCTGTTTTCCATCATTACCGCGCTGCTCTACCTGTACTACGAGCAGCACTACCAGAATCGCCAGTTGGGTGCCTTCGTGCTGCCGGTCATCAGTGCTGCCGTCGCCTTCCTGCTGTGGTACACCTTCGGGCGCGAAGCGCAGCACATCCAGCCGCTGGTGCCGGCATTGCAATCCTACTGGATGAAAATCCACGTGCCGGCCAATTTCGTCGGCTATGGTGCGTTCTCCCTGGCGGCCATGGTGGGCGTGGCCTATCTGTTCAAGAGCAAGGGCATTCTGGCCAACCGCCTGCCGGAACTGGAAGTGCTCGATGACGTGATGTACAAGGCGATCGCCATCGGCTTCGCCTTCTTCACCATCGCCACCATCCTCGGCGCGATGTGGGCGGCGGAAGCTTGGGGCGGCTACTGGTCGTGGGACCCGAAGGAAACCTGGGCGCTGATCGTCTGGCTGAATTACGCGGCTTGGCTACACATCCGGCTGGTGAAGGGGCTGCGTGGTGCGATGCTGGCCTGGTGGGCGGTGGTCGGGCTGGTGGTCACGGTATTCGCCTTCCTCGGCGTGAACATGTTCCTTTCCGGCCTGCATTCTTACGGCACCTTGTAGCGGCGGCTGGCGGCCTAAATTGGGGTTTTAAAGATACGGCTTGAACCGTACTCAGCGCCGCCGCGGTGACGCGGCAGTAAAGGGCTGCCCCTGTAGCGTCGCCAGTTGCCGCAGGATCGGCGTGATGACCGGTTCCAGCTTCTTGCGCATTACCGTGCCGGAGGCGGTAGTCTGCGACAGCACCGGCGCAGCCACAGCCGCATCCATGCACGACAGAACCTGCATCGCGCAGGCTTCCTCCGCCAACTCCGGCAGCACATCCAAAAATTCGCGCAGCGACGCCGGTTGCTGATTGCCGACGCATGGCGCGCCCATATCGGCAAGAATCGATTCAACCGAACCGTCGCCGCAGTCCACCGGGCGCAGCGTGACAAAATATCCCGCCAGGACGTTCAGCAGGGAAATGACCACATCCTGATCCGCCGGCCGGCGCAACACTTCCTCGCTGGCTGCAAGAAATGCTTGGCCGGCGCCGGACAGAACGCGCTCAAGCAGTCTGGCGTAGGAATTGTTGCGGGCGGTCGATTCCGCCAGCTTCGGCTGGAGCGCAGCCAAGTCGGCGCGGGGCGCCGGTCGATCCGGCAATTCGTCGGGCATGCGTTCGAGGAACCCGACATAGTAGGCGTTGTCGTGCGCGCCCTTGTTCCACAGGCGCTGGCGCGCCGCCTCGTCGGTCAGGCCGGGCTGGAGAACGATCCTGACCGTGTCGATGATGGTGTGCGGGGCATTCTCGAAAGGCAGGTGCTCGATCAGGTATTCGGCCAGAATCCTGCCCATTTCGCCCTGCACCACGCACTCCCGCTCGAGCATGCGCCGGGCGTTGTCGGCGCTCTGCATCGCCCACCAGGCGCGGCGCGCCAGTTCATCGGTGAGACCGTTGGAATAGGCCACCGACACCACTGCCTCCGGCTCCCCGAGCAGCAGCAGGCGATCCAGTCCCTTGTCGCGCGCCTGTCCCATCCGGGTCCAGCGCTGGATGAACAGCGGATAGCCGCCGGGCGAACCGATGGCATGGCCCGCCAGCACCTCGCGCACCCGACGCAGATATTGGTCGTTGCGCCCGGTCGGGTGCAGCTTCACTGCCGCCTCGCCGCGCGGCGTCAGGGCGCGAACGGTCATGGCGCTGTCGTCGATGCGGATCGCCTCGATTTCCCCGGCGAGGAGAACGTTGAGGCGCAGGCTGTCTTCGGCAGAAAGTTCGGACATGGATAGGCCTTAAACTTAATTGAACCGCAGAGGCGCAGAGACGCAGAGAAGTCCATGGGCGAGGTTGCACAGCGCCATAATTTATGTTTTTCCTCGGCGTCTCTGCGCCTCTGCGGTAAAATTTTTCAATTCAACTGTATGCGTTGCCCCCACGGCACCGGCGCCTTGCCCTTGACCAGCCAGATCACCGGGTAGGGCGGCTCTGCCTTGGGGAAGTCGCCCTCGGCATCGGTGAAATACAGCAGCAAGTCGGGCGACCGTCCTTGGCGCTCGACCCAGGCGAATACCGGCCTGAAGTCGGTGCCGCCGCCGCCCGGAAATTCGCGCGGCAGCTTGAACTCCTCCCACGGCTCGAACAGCCACGGCCCGTCCTTGGCCAGTTCGGCGTCGCAGGCGTGCAGCGTGGCGCGGGCGCGCACCTGGCCCTTGAGCGCGTTGATCTCGGCGAGGAATTCGTCCATCTCGGCGCTGCCGACCGAGCCGCTGGTGTCGAGTGCCACCACGATCTCGGCCTGGGCGCTGTGCAGTGACGGCAGGATCATCTGCCCTTCGCGCCGCGATGGCCGCATGTAGCTGAAATCGTCGCGCGCGACCTGGGTCATGTAGCGCGCCAGCAGCATGCGCCAGGGCAGCTTGGGCTGGATCAGCTCGCCCACCATGCGCGCCAGCAGGCCATGCAGCTTGCCTGCCTGCTGGGCCTGCTGCGCTGCACCGGCCAGCCGCTGCTGCCATTGCGCCGCCAGCGCTTCGCGTTCGCCCGCCGACAGGGGCTGCGGCTGCGGTGCGCCGTTCTCGCTGTCCTGCTTCTGCTGCGCGCCTTCCGGGCTGCCGCCCGCCTGCGCTTCATCGGGCCGTGGCGTATTTCCCCGGCCGCCCTCGCGCTGTTCGTCGCCCTGCTGCTGGCCGTTGCTCTCGGCATCGACATCCGCGCCGTCGTAGATGTGCTGATCCATCGGCTGGTCGGTGTTGTTCTCGTCGATGCACGGGTAGATTTCTTCCGCCGTCATGCCCTCGAAGCTGTCCAGCATCAGCGTGCCCGGCGGCGGCTTGAGGCCGTCCTTGATCAGCAGCGGGTTGACGGCATGGTCGCAGGCGACATCCCAGCGCAACTTGACCCGGTGCTGGCGCCGCGCAAAATGCGACAGGGCGCAGTGCAGCGCCTCATGGGCCAGCACGAACTGGGTTTCCTCCAGGCTCAGGGCGTCGATGTAATCGGGATTGTAGTAAAAGCTGCGGGCATCGGTGGCGGTGGTCTGGCACCACTTCGGATCGGCGGCAATCATCGGCAGGCGCAGCACCAGCGCGCCGAGAAACGGCTTGTCCAGGATCAGCCGGGTACGGGCGGCTGCCAGCTTGGTTTCGATATTGGCCATGATTCGTTGAAAGGCACTGTCCTAATAAAAAGCGTTTGGCCACGGATTAACACTGATTTACACGGATAAAACCATTGCTTGTTTTTGCGCCGCATTCATTCCTGTGGGCGCTTGAAATCAGATAAGTTTATTTTTTAATAATCTGTGTACATCCGTGTTAATCCGTGGATAACGGTTGTTTGTTTCAGATTTAAAATCACATCTCATACAACATCAGATCGGCCACGGCATTGGCCCACGTCGAGAACTGCGGTACGGCGAACAGGCTCTGGCCGATGGCGCGATGCATGTCGGAAACCAGCATGATGCCCATTTCGCGCAGCGGGAAGCGGCTGGCGTAATCGAGGATGTGGCCGTGGATTTCCTTGGCGTCGGCGCTGCCCTTGGCACGGATGGCGCGGCCGACCAGCGCCGAGGCGACGGCATACTGGAGATCGACTTCGCCCGGCACGGCGACCGCTTCGCCGCGCAGGATCGCGTCGAGGTCGGGCATGCGGTCGAGGTTTTCGACAAAGGCGTTCAGCTCCAGACCCGCCGCCGGGCCGACGCAGGCCTGCAGGGCGGGCAGCAGCAATTCCGGGCGGTCGCCGAACTTGTGCAGGGCGCGGTGGGCAAACTCCCACGAGCGCGGGCTGGGGAAAGCGACCGGGTTGTGTGCCGGGTCGAAGTCGAACAGCAGCTCGGGGCGGAAGCGCAGAAAGCCGATCATGCGCTCGTCGATGCCGCTGGCGTAAGCCCAGGCCACCCAGTCGTCGAGATTGGCCTCGATCTCAAAATGGGAAAAGCGGTTGGCCAGCGGTGCCGGCATGGTATAGGTCACGCCGCGGTCGCCCTGGCGGTTGCCGGCGGCAAAAATCGCCCATCCCGCCGGAATTTCATAGGCGCCCAAGCGGCGGTCGAGAATCAACTGGTAGGCCGCCGCCGACACACTGGGAGGCGCAGAAGTGATCTCGTCGAGGAACAGCACGCCGAAAGGGCCGTGCCGCCTGGCATCGGGCAGCATCGACGGTATCGCCCATTCGACCCGATCCTCGATCCTGAACGGGATGCCGCGCATATCCGTCGGCTCCATCTGCGACAGCCGGATGTCGATGATCGGCACCGCATGGCGCGCCGCGACCTGGGTGATGATCTGCGATTTCCCCACGCCGGGCGGACCCCACAGCATGACGGGCGTGTGCTGGCCTTCCCGCGCGCTGAGAAATTCACGATCCAGAATGGTGGAGAGTCGGGCCGGGCGCATGGCGTATTCCTTGATTTAGACTGAGTTTAATACTATCAGAGTTCGAAAGGGAAATGCCATAGTCCCAATTATCGTAATTTGCGCCCGAAAAAATAATTTGCATTAAATTAGTTTATTAAATAACATCATCAGTGTTTCTTATTACGCTCTGGCGAGATTTTTTATCCGGGAGCGTGGCCAAGGACATGGTGTTGTCTGTTTATTTCGTACAATCAAAAAGATGGGGGAAAAACAATGAGTAATAAAGATAACGAAATTTCACGTCGCAATTTTATCAAGATGGGCGGTATTTCCGTAGCATCGCTGGCAGCAGTGGGAGCGGGATCAACGGTGGCACAGGCCGCCGATTCGAAAGTACGGATGCTGGGCATGGGCGTCAAGGCGAACATTCCCAAGGCAAAAGGTCCGCGCCTGGTGGTGGTTGGCGGCGGCTCTTCCGGCCTGACCATCGCCAAGTATGCGAAAAAAGAGTACCCCAACTTTGACGTGGTGTTGGTTGAAAAGCGGAGCATGTATTCATCCTGCTTTTCGAGCAACCTGTGGTACGCCGGGGTGATCAATCTCGAGTTCCTGGCCGATCACAGCTTCCTCGACGCCGCGAAGAACAATAAATACGTCTTCTTCAACGCCACCGTCACCGGACTGGATCGGACCTCACGCAAGCTCTACACCAGCGAAGGCGAAATCGACTACGATTACCTGGTGCTTGCGCCGGGAATCAGCTACGACTACTCCCGCATCGGCGTACACGACGTGGAAACCGAAACCGCGCTGCGCACGATCTATCCGGGCGGCTATGTCAATCCGACCGAGCACGTTACCATCAAGGCAAAGGTACAGGAATTCGAGGGCGGCACTTTCCTGGTGAATACCCCCGGCGGCAACTATCGCTGCCTCCCCGCTCCCTATGAGCGCTCCTGCATGATCGCTTCGTACTTCAAGCAGAACAAGATCAAGGCCAAGGTTCTCCTGATCGACCATAACCCCGACATCACCATCAAGGCGAAGGGGTTCCATGCGGCCTTCAACGAGCTGTACAAGGACTACATCGAATACAAGCCTTCGATGGAAATCAAGAGCGTGGATGTGGCGAAGAAAACCCTTAAAACCGAGTTCGACACCATTACCTTCGACGACGGCTGTATCTATCCGGGCGTGCGCGGATCGACGTTGCTGGAAAGACTCGGCGTAATGGATCCCAAGAGTCCGCAAAAAGAAGCGCTGATCGACACGCTCAAATACCACGTGATTGGCGATGACCGGGTTTATGTTACCGGCGACTCCCGTCCACATCCTTATTCCAAGAGTGCCAACACCTCCAATACCGAAGCCAAGTATGTGGCCAAGGTGCTGGCGGCGCATGTCCAGGGCAAGGATATCGCATGGTACAGCCCGGAAACCATCTGCTTCTCATTGGTCAATGCGCATCCGCTGGAAGGCATCTCGGTGGACGCGACCTACTCCTACGACCCCAAGACCAAGGCGTTCGCTTTCTCCAAAGACACCAAGATGTTCGAAGATCGCGATGCATCCAAAGGCCGTGGCACATTATCGTGGGCGAAGGGCATGTATAGGGACTTGTTCTCCTGAGTTTAAACCCACTTTAGAAGCTGTCTTAATAAAATAGATATCATGGGGTGCGTTCTGGATAGGCCCTTCGGGATATTTTTTAAGGCAGCTTCTTGGACGGGGGCCACGGCCCCCTTTTTTTGGCTAAAAATATAGAATTAATGGAATTATCAGGGAGAAGAAATGGATAGGCGGCATTTCATTAAATTTTGCGGCGTTACGGCGGCTCTTGCCGGGTTCCAGTCGGGATATCCGGGTCTTAGTGCGGCGGAACTGAAAGAATATAACCGGGTCAAGCTGGTTGACGGCAAAGGGCAGCCGATCAAGGCGAAAAACCTGACCACCAAGGATGCATACATCTTCAATTATCCTTTCATGAGCACGCCATGCTTTTTGATCAACCTGCCGACCAAGCCGCCCGGGGGCGACAAACTGGTGGGGAGCAATGGAGAATACACCTGGGAAGGCGGAACCGGGGCGGACGGCACCGTAATCGCCTTTACCGCCATTTGCTCCCATCAGCTCTCTTATCCGACGAGAGACACCTCCCCGATCAGCTATTACGCCACCGAAAAGAGCGAAGATGCCGGCAGGTCTGGCGTTATCGTGTGCTGCGAGCATGACCGGGTTTACGATCCGGCGCAGGGCGGGAAAATGATCGCCACCAACAAGAAGGCGACGCAGCCCATGGCGGCAATCAGGCTGGAATACGATCCGGCCACCGATGAGCTTTATGCAAAGGGCGTTTATGGCACAGAACGTTTTAACGATTTCTTCAAAGCCTACAAACGGGAACTGCTCGAGCAATACGGGCCTGGGGTTGCCAAGCAGGAAGTGGCGGATACGACCGTAGTGACTTTGATGTCAGAGTTCTCCGCAACGCGGGACAAATGTTAACGACGAAAGTCGATAACAAGCCGTCTTAAGCAAAGGGGTCTCAGACCCCTTTGCTTTTTCGCCCCCAAGACGTGGTTTGTACAGAATAATTTACCATGTTTGCTTTGGGTTATGTCCGATAAATCAAGGCAATCAAATTGATGGGTACGAATTATATGGCGTAGATTTTCAGATTTCATTTCTCAACTCAATTTTTCATTAGTCTCCTATGCCGCAGCAGGGAGCTCGGATGACACGATGACTAGACGCCGCTTCATTAAGACGTTCTTTGCGCTTCCACTGGTTGCTTGTCTACCCGGGATGGGACATGCTCAGAACCTGCCCGATTTCTCGCAATTGAAGGCTGGATATGCGCAACGTCTGAAGAATATCCTGGGCACCGGCAAGCTGCCTTATATCGATATTGAGAGCTCGTGTAATTCATCGAGGGTCGATATTGGCGCCATCGCGCAGAGCATGGATCATCTCAACATTGGGCTGATGGCTCTTTCTGCAGATATCGGCAAGGGCCAATTCAGAAAAGGTGCCCGTTTCGACAACTTGTCGGAACGGTTGCTTGCCAGTTATCCAGACCGGTTCATCCCCGTTGGAAACGGCGGGCAACCCCCAGTCTTGACAGAGGCTCCGGACGAATTTCTTGATGCGCAGGAAGTTGCGGCACGCAAGAAGCAGATAATGCTTCTGGGGGAATTTGAGTTCCGCCACTACCCTTCACCGAGAGAGGTAAAGCGCGGCGAGATGGACCGCGACGTCCACGTCCCGATCGATGGCCCCACCGGGCATCGCGTGTTCAGCCTGAGCGAGAGGATGGGGCTGCCGTTCCAGATTCATTACGAAATAGAGGATGAACTTCTGGTGCCACTTGAAAAAATGTTGGCGCTGTATCCGAAGGCCAAGGTAATCTGGTGCCATTTGGCACAAATACGCTACATCGAACGCGCCCCCCGCTATACACCCGCATACGTCGATGCTTTGATCAAACGTTTCCCGAATTTGTATTTCGATACCGCCTTTGGCGACTCAGGTTCGATCTACCCTCTAAGTAACCAGCGGCACGCTCGTGTGTGGGCTGGCGATGGCAGCCTCAATTCCGAATGGCGCGACATCATCGTCGCTCATCCGAAGCGATTTTTGTCGGCCCTGGATCTCGGCCAAGATCGCCTTTACCGGATCGCCGAATACGATCAAAAACACAGGAATTTTTTGTCGTGCCTCCCAACCGAAACGCAGCATCAAGTGGCGTACCGGAGTGCTTGGTCACTGCTGTTCGGCGAGGAATTCGCTTGAGCGGGCTAACAATAATTTCGAGTGGGGCCGTCCGTACTTGGCTAACCAATCATTTCACCAGTCGCTGCACGAAAAACCGCGCATAAAGTAAAATGGGGTTCAGTGCGACATTAAATGCCTGACCCTGCATATAGGCCCCCGGTTTCCCTACCCCATCTGCGCAAAAATCTCCGCTGCAGCCCGAATGGTGTTGTCGATATCCGCATCGCTGTGAGCGGCGGAAACAAAGCCGGCCTCGAATGCCGAAGGGGCCAGGTAGTAGCCTTTTTCCAGCATGGCGTGGAAGAAGCGGTTGAAGGCGGCTTTGTCGCATTCCATCACTTCGGCGTAGCTGGTCGGCGGTGTGGCGCGGAAATACAGGCCGAACATGCCGCCGACGGCTTGGGCGGAGAAGGCGATGCCTTGGGCTTGGGCCACTGCGGTGAGGCCTTCGGTCAGCCTGCGGGTTGCCGCCGCCAGCCTGTCGTAGAAGCCCGGCGTCTGCACCAGCCTGAGCGTAGCCAGGCCGGCAGCCACCGCGACCGGGTTGCCGGACAGCGTGCCGGCCTGGTAAACCGGGCCGAGAGGGGCGAGCTTCTGCATGATGTCGCGCCGACCGCCGAAAGCGCCGACCGGCATGCCGCCGCCGATCACCTTGCCCAGCGTGGTCAGGTCGGGAGTAATGCCGAACAGTCCTTGGGCGCATTTCGGGCCGACGCGGAATCCGGTCATCACTTCGTCGAAGATCAGCACGCTGCCGTGCCGGGTGCACAGCTCGCGCATCGCCTTGAGGAATTCCGGTTTTGGCGCGACCAGGTTCATGTTGCCGGCGACCGGCTCGACGATCACTGCGGCGATTTCGCCGCCGATTTGGGCGAAGGCCTCGGCCAGCGCGGCCGGGTCGTTGTAGGCCAGCACCACGGTGTGCGCCGCGGTCTCGGGCGGGACGCCGCCGGAACTGGGCTGGCCGAAGGTGAGCGCGCCCGAACCGGCCTTGACCAGCAACGAGTCGGCATGGCCGTGGTAGCAGCCTTCGAATTTGACGATCTTGGAGCGATTGGTAAAGCCGCGCGCCAAGCGGATGGCGCTCATGGTGGCTTCGGTGCCGGAACTGACCAGGCGCACCTGATCCATGCCGGGCAGCAGGTTGCAAAGATACTCGGCCATTTCCAGTTCGAGCGCGGTGGGCGCGCCGAAGCTCAAGCCGTTGACGGCGGTTTCCTGCACCGCCCTGACCACATCGGGGTGGGCATGGCCGAGTATCATCGGCCCCCACGAGCCGACGTAATCGATATAGGCCTTGTCGTCCTCGTCCCAGACCGAAGCGCCAGCTCCGCGCTTGAAGAACAGCGGCGTGCCGCCGACCGAGCCGAAGGCGCGCACCGGCGAATTGACGCCGCCGGGGATGAATTTCTGGGATTTTTCAAAAAGCTGCTGGTTGCGTGAAGTCATGATCGTCGCCTCAGTGCAAAGTGTGATGGGTGGATTTTTCCAATAAGAAAGAAAAACGGCCGGCGCAAGCCTGGACGTCATCGTCGCCGAACAGCGCGGAAATTACCGCCACCGCGTCGGCTCCGGCCTCGACCAGCGGGCCGACGTTGTCCGGGGTAATGCCGCCGATGGCGACGACCGGTATGCTCAGGCTTCGTTTGGCTTCGTGCAGCAGCGCCAGGGGTGCGGCAATCGCACCGGGTTTGGTCGGCGACGGGAAGAAGCTGCCGAAGGCGACATAATCCGCGCCGCGGGTTTCGGCATCGAGTGCCAGTTGTAAATCGCCGTAGCAGGACACTCCGATGATTTTACCGGGGCCGAGGATCATCCGGGCTTCGCGAATATCGCCATCCCCCTTGCCGAGATGGACGCCATCCGCGCCGACCAGATCGGCAAGGCGCAGGTCGTCATTGATGATCAGCGGCACATGGAAGCGCCGGCACAGCGCCAGCAGCTCGCTGGCCTGTTCGTGGCGCAAGGCGGCATCGGCCTGCTTGCTGCGGTATTGCACCAGGCGGGCGCCGCCGTTCAGGGCCTGCTCGACCATCCGCAACAGCTGCGCGGTGTCGGCGCACTCGGGGGTAATGGCGTAGAGGCCGCTAATCGGGCTTGTCATTTTCTTCGCTGCGCGCCCAGAACATTCGGTCCGGAATGTGTTGCCCCATGCCCGGCCGGAAGCCGGTTTTCAGCGCCTGCCAGGTAAATTCCTGCGCATCCTTGACGGCTTCCGGGATCTCCAGGCCGTGGGCGATGGCGGCGGCGATGGCCGACGCCAGGGTGCAGCCCGAGCCGTGATAGCTGCCGGGCAGGCGTTGCCAACTATCGCTGCGCAGCACGCCATGCTCGCCGTAAAGGGTATTTACTACCTGTGGGGTGTTTTCGTGGGTGCCGGTGATCAGCACATATTCGCAACCCATATCGATGATGCGCCGGGCGCATTCGGCGAGATCGAGCTCGGCATCGCCGTCGTCGTCGAACTGGGCGATGCGCCGCGCCTCCAGGCTGTTCGGGGTGAGCAGGGTGGTCTGGGGGATCAGCATTTCCTGCAGGGCGGTGAGCATGTCGTCGTTGGTCAGCTCGTCCCCCCGGCCGGAGGCCAGCACTGGGTCGAGGATCAGCGGAATATCGGGATAATCGGCCACCACCTCGGCGATGGCGGCAATGTTTTCCACGCTGCCGATCATGCCGACCTTGAAAACCGCCACCGGCATGTCTTCCAGCACGCAGCGCGCCTGGTCGGCCACCCATTCCGCTTCCGTCGGCAAGACATCCTCCACGCCCAGGGTGTCCTGCACGGTGATGGCGGTAACCACCGACAGGGGGTGGCACCCCATGCTGTACAGGGTCAGGATGTCGGCTTGCAGTCCGGCGCCGCCGCTCGGGTCGGTAGCGGAAAAAGTCAGAACAATCGGGGGTGTTTCGGGCGTGTTTGGCATGAATGAATATGGATGCCGCCATGCCGGGAAAACACAGGCGGTTGGCGCGGCAACGGTTGATCGAAAGCCGCTATTTTAACTCAAATCGAAGGGAGGATTTCGGCATTTTGTCGAATGGATTATGACCCGGTGCTTCATCGGAAGAGGTTTTCTTATACAATGCTCGAATGGACGCCCGATAAACCTGGGCTGTTGGAAGCGGTCTCCATAGGTTGGTTAGGATGCATTGTGACCGGAAGGCCCGGCAGCGCAGGGCTAATTATTTACGGACAAGCTCTTGTTGAGGCCGCTTCTTGCCATCGCGAGAAGTCGGCGGGCAAAGAAAACTGGGGGAGGCCAGTGAGCGGAGCAACACAGACTCTTGCGGGAATCAGGGTGATGGTCATCGATGACAGCAACACCATTCGCCGCAGTGCCGAGTCCTTTCTGGCGAAAGCGGGGTGCGAGGTCATTCTCGCAGAGGACGGGTTTGATGCCTTGTCCAAGATCGCCGATTACCTGCCGGATGTTATTTTCATCGACATCATGATGCCGCGCCTGGACGGCTACCAGACCTGTGCGCTGATCAAGAAAAACCCCAAATTCAGGGTCACGCCCGTCGTCATGCTGTCCAGCAAGGATGGCCTGTTCGACCGTGCTCGCGGCAGGATCGCGGGGTCGGACGAATATTTGGCCAAACCGTTTACCAGAGAAAGCCTGCTTGAAGCCGTGGGTCGGCACATGGCACGGCGCAGCATCAGCCAGGAGAGTGAAAGAAAAAATGATTATCAATAAAATAATGGTCGTGGACGATTCGCCTACCGAAAGATATTTTCTCGGAGAGATGTTGAGTAAACATGGTTATCAGGTGATCGTTGCCGAAAGCGGCGAGGAGGCGGTCGTCAAGGCCAGGCAGGAGAAGCCCGACCTGATCATCATGGACGTAGTGATGCCGGGGCTGAACGGTTTCCAGGCGACGCGGGCGATCTTCGGGGATGAGGATACCAAGGGCATTCCCATCGTCATGTGCACTACCAAAGGGCAGGAAACCGACAAGGTATGGGGGATGCGCCAAGGCGCCAGGGATTACATCGTCAAGCCGGTGAAACAGGACGAGTTGCTGAAAAGAATCGCCGCACTGGGTGCCCGTCCGAATTGAAGAATCGAAGCGAAAATCCGATTTCCTTTAAGCTCGACAGGCTTCCGGGTTGATCCATATTTAGGGCGCACAGGGATATCGGATGGGCAGAAAAGTCAGCCTGCGGGAGTTTCAGGACGGTGTTACGGCCAAACTGCAGGGCCTGGCAGGAGGCGAGGCGGCCAGCCCTTCCAGGCTGGGCGTTCAGGTTGGTTCGCGATTCTGGCTGATCACTTTGTCCGATATCAGCGAAACACTGCCGATCCCGGAATTGACGCCCGTTCCCTTGGCGCAGCCATGGTTTCGCGGCGTCGCGAGCTTTCGCGGAAATCTCCACGGCGTTGTCGATTTGGCCCTTTTTATGGACGATGCGCCCGCACAGTTCGGCGCGGATTGCCGCCTGCTTCTGGTCCATCAGAAATTTTCGGTCAACTGCGGGATTATCGTCAGTCGCCTGCTGGGTCTGCGCAATCCCGAACAAATGCAGCGAGCTGCGGCCGGGAAGGAGATTCCGCCCTGGGTCGCCGCCGAATATCTCGATGAAACCGGACGGCGCTGGCAGGAGCTGGATATGCGGGCGCTGACCGGACATCCCCGGTTCCTGAATGCGGGCTTGCCTTAGTGGCTTAATCAGTAGATTTCATACCCCGCGCCTGGCCGCCTCGCTTTCTGGGCGCAACGCGGAGACGGAGACAAGCATGGGATTTTTCAGCTTTTTCAGGGGAAAGCGCGGCCAGGATGAACCGGTCGGGACGATGCCGGAACTGGCAGTGAATACCGTCATGGTAATGAGCGGGCTGCGACAAATGGCTACAGAGACGGGCCGTCCACTACCGCTTATCGGCGAAAAACCCTTTAAAACACAGCTAAAAATACTGGGCGGCGTGTGGATCGTCGCCGTGGTTTTTTCGCTCGTCCCCCTGCTTTGGTACGGCGTGAGCCTGTACATCCTGAAGCAACAAACCGGCATTTCTACGGAAATGCAGATGCTGACGCAGAAGATCGAAAAAAACGCGCGGCAGGCAGTGTATGGCAACCCCGCTGCCTTTGAGCAACTGAAGGAAAACGATCGCCGCTTCTCCGCCCTGATTAAAATTCTGATGGCGGGCGAAGGCGGCGTGCCCGCCTCGCCGGACGCGCTGCAACCGCTGCTGAGGGATATAAACGGGCAGTGGACCGGAATGCGCAAGGACACCGGCCTGATTCTGGCGCAGGAAAAGAACCTGATACTCGTGAACAACAGCGTTGCGGGGATTAACGCCACCAACAAGCCATTGCTGGAGAAGGCCGAGGCCGCCGTCGCGCGGCTGGAGCAGACCGGGGCGGGCGCGCAGGAAGTCGCCGCCGCGGGCCTGTTGAGGATGATGTCCGAGCGCATCGTGAAAAACGCCAACGCCTTGCTGTCGAGACCCGTTGTCAATCCTGAAGATGCGCTCCTGCTGGGCAAGAACATCGGCGCCATTCACGGCATTTTGTCGGGCTTGCTGAACGGCAGCGAAGAACTGCACCTGAGCGCCGTCAAGGATCCGGGGGCGCGAAAGGCGCTGGAAGATTTCAATGAAACGTTCGGTGGTTTCGCCGCACATGACGACAAAATCCTGGGCGACGTCAATGGCCTGGTCGAGGCAAAAAACGCCCAACAAGCTTTGTTCAAGGCCGGCGACAGGCTGCTCGACACCGTTCACCAGCTGACCGACGGGTACAACAAGAACGTCAGCAACGGCTGGCTGGAGGCGGTTCTGACGCTTGTTTTTGCCGGCTTCGCATTGCTGTTTGCCGCGCTGTTCGTCAAGGTGCTGCTTGACGATGCCAAACGGCGTGCCGCCCTGAGCGAGCAGGAAAACCGGCGCAACCAGGAGGCGATCCTTCGGCTGCTCGATGAAATGGGCAATCTGGCGGAGGGCGATCTGACGGTGCGCGCGCGCGTGACCGAGGACATCACCGGCGCAATCGCCGACTCCATCAACTATGCGATCGATGAATTGCGGGCACTGGTGGAGGGGGTGAACAAGGTCACCGAACAGGTGACGCGGGCCTCCCGTGAGGCGCAGATCACCTCCGAACATCTGTTGCGGGCATCGGAAAAACAGTCGGGCGAGATCGGGGAAACCAGTGCGGCGGTGCGGCAGATGGTCGATTCCATCAACGAAGTGTCGGCCAGTTCGGCGGAATCGGCGAAAGTTGCGCAGCAATCCCTGCAAGCCGCTGAAAAAGGCGCCGCGGCGGTGCAAAATTCGATTGCCGGCATGAACGAGATTCGCGGGCAGATTCAGGAGACGGCGAAACGGATCAAGCGGCTGGGCGAAAACTCCCAGGAAATCAGCGAAATCGTCGAGCTGATTTCCGATATCACCGAACAAACCAATATTCTGGCGCTAAACGCGGCGATTCAGGCCGCTTCCGCAGGAGAGGCAGGCCGCGGCTTCTCCGTCGTGGCCGAGGAAGTGCAGCGGCTGGCCGAGCGCTCGGCCGAAGCGACCAAGCAGATCGGCGCAATCGTCAAGATCATACAAACCGACACCCACGATGCGGTGGCAGCGATGGAACAGAGCACCCAAGGCGTGGTGGAAGGCGCCAGGCTGTCGGATGCGGCCGGCCAGACCTTGTCCGAAATCGAACAGGTGTCGCGAAATCTGGCCGACCTGATCGAAACCATCTCCCAGGCAACCCAGGCGCAGGCGCAAGCCGCCGGCAAGGTGGCGAGGAACATGCAGGGCATTCAGGACATTACCAACCAGACCACGGACGGCACCAAACAAACCGCATCCTCCGTGGGGCAGATGACAGCGCTGGCTACCGAACTGAGAGATTCGGTGGCGGGCTTCAAACTTTCATAGGCAACGAAAACGCATGGCCATCGAGTTGGACATCGGCCCGCTGACCTGGGTCAAAGGCGAGATCGATCAGGCGCTGGATCTGGCCAGGCAAAGCCTGTCCGGTTTTCTCGATAATACCGGCGATTTTTCCCCTCTGCGCTTTTGCCAGACCCATCTGCACCAGGTGACCGGGGCGATCCAGATGGTCGGCCTGGAGGGGGCGGCATGCGTCAGCACCGCGATCGAAAAAGGCGTGGCGGCGCTGGAGCAGCAGCAGGCTGATTCCTCCGTCGCCAATGTTGAAGCCATTGACGAGGCGATTTCCGCGCTATCCCGATATCTTGCCGACCTGCTCGATGGCGAGCCGGACGTGCCGCTCAAGCTTTTTCCGGTTTACAGGAAGCTGCATGAAATCCGTGGCGCCACGGATTTCGCCGAAAGCGACCTGTTCTTTCCCGACCTGTCCGAGCGCGCACCGAAAGATCCGGTGGCCCAGCCCTTGGCCGAGGTCGAGCTTCCGGTGCTGGCCAGGGCTGAACGGGCGCGCTACCAGTGGGGCTTGCTGAAATTCCTGCGCGACAATGGCGATCTCGAAGGAATAGAGGCAATGCGCGCCGCGCTGCTGGCAATCGAGCGGGCCCAGCCGCAACCGGCGCAGCGGACATTCTGGTGGGTGGCGGGGGGACTGGTCGAAAGCCTGATCGACAAAGGGGCAAACCTCGACATCGAAGACAAGCGCCTGCTCGGCAAGCTCGATCAGCAAATCCGCAAGCTCGCCGATTCCTCGTTCAAGGTGGCGGAGCGCCTGCTGCGCGATGTGCTGTATCGCGTGGCGTGCAGCGAGCCGGTCGGCGAACGGGTCAAACAGGTCAAGCGCGCATTCGACCTGGACGCCTGCCTGCCGCCGGCTGCATTGGCCGGCGCGGCGCAGATCGCCGCCAGCCGCAAGGCACGGGGGAAACCGTTGCCGCTGCCGGCGGCGCCGGAAATCCAGGCCAGCCTGCAGCGGATCGAAGAGGTGCTGGACGCTTTCTTCAGGGATACGGCTAAACGGCGTGATATTCCCGCCCTCGAACCCGTCCTCGAACAGGTTTCCGACGTCCTGAAAAACCTTGGGCTGGAAAAGGCCGACCAACTGTTCGCCGCCTGTCGCGCCAGCATCCGGCGTTTTGCCGATCCCGCCTACGAGCCCGGTCTGCGGGAGATGGAGGGCGTGGCCGAAGGACTGAGCAGCCTGGGTTCATACCTCGGGGAAATCCAGCGTGGCCGCGCGGATGCGGAAAAAACCATCGAACGCATATGGGCGCGTCTGACGGGCGAACCGGAACAGGATGCGGGCGACCGGCCCCCGGCGGCATTTCCGGAAGAGGCCGTGCCGGCAACGGAAGAAGCCGCATTGCCGCCCGCAGCCGAAATGATGATCGGCGATACCGCCATGCCGCGCGCGCTCTTCGATATCTTCATGCCTGAAGCCAAACAACGGGTCGCGGTTCTGCAGGAAGAGCTGGCGCGCCTGGAGGAGCATCCGGATGTGCCGGTCAGGGAAGAGTTCATGCGTGCGGCCCACACCCTGTGCGGAATCTCGCGCACAGCAGGGTTACCGGCGCTGGCCGATCTCGGTTTCGGGCTCGAGGAGTGGCTCACGGAAATGCTGAAGCATCCGCAGCCGGCCAGAGGCAAGCAGATCGCCGTTACCGGCGACGCGGTCGTCGCGTTGAACCTGATGGTGCAGGCGGTAGAACGGCAAATAATGCCCAAACCGGCCAGGCAGTTGATGCGCTCGTTGCAGGCGCTGGTCAAGAAGGCGCGCGCGGAACGGGAAAAAGCGGCGATGGCGGAGCGTGCGGTTGGCCGGGCTGTTGGGTTCGTGGCGGCGGCCCCGGCGACGACAGCATCCCGCGACGACATCGACCCGGAGGTGCTGCCCCTGTTTCTGGAGGAAGCAGAGAGCCTGTATCCGTTGATCGGCGCGCAGATGCGCTGCTGGCGGGAGGAGCCCGCAGACCGGCCGGCGCCGCAGGAGCTGCAGCGTTCGCTGCATACGTTCAAGGGCGGCGCCCGCATGGCCGGTGCGCTGCAATTGGGCGACCTGATCCACAATCTGGAAGCGCGGGTTGTCGATGCAATGGGCGGCGGTGCGCCGTCGGCAGCCCTGTTCGACCGGCTTTTTGCCGGTTACGACCGGATCGGCGGAGTGCTGGGTCGGCTGCGGGCCAAGCCCGAGGCGCCGGTTGCCGTCGGAGAACCGGCGTCTCCGCCAATGGAAAAACCCGGCGCGCAGCAACTGCGGGTAAGCATTGATGTACTGGACCGGCTGGTCAACGAAGCGGGCGAAATCAGCATTGCGCGTTCCCGCGTCGAGGCCGAGATGCAGGGCTTCAAGCAGTCGCTGCTGGAATTGACGGAAAACGTCGTTCGCCTGCGCGGCCAGGTGCGCGAGATTGAAATCCAGGCGGAAAGCCGGATGCAGTCGAGCCACGGCGGCGGGGCGGCCGAAGTGTTCGACCCGCTTGAATTCGACCGCTTCACCCGCTTTCAGGAGTTGACCCGGCTTCTGGCCGAATCCGTCAACGATGTTTCCACCGTGCAGCAGGGCCTGCTGAAAAACCTGGGCGAAGCCGATACGGCGCTGCGCCATCAGGCGCGGCAGAGCCACGACCTGCAGCAGGACCTGATGCGCATCCGCACCGTGCCGCTGTCCAGCATCGCCGAGCGGCTCCAGCGCATCGTGCGGCAAACCGCCGAAGAGCTGGGCAAGAAGGCCGGGCTGGAGATTCAGGGCGGAGAGGTGGAACTGGATCGCGGCGTGCTGGAAAAAATGATTGCGCCGTTCGAACACCTGTTGCGCAATTCACTGGCGCATGGCGTGGAAAACGCCGCCGAGCGGCGACGCGCCGGCAAGCCGGAAAGCGGAGCAATCCGCCTCGACGCGCATCAGGAGGGCAATGAGATCGCGCTGACGTTAAGCGACGACGGTGCCGGGTTCGATCTGGCCGGCATCCGCAGCCAGGCGGTCGCGCTCGGCAGGCTGGCGCCGCACAGCGAAATCGAGCCGGCCCGCCTGATCGACATGATGTTCGACCCCGGTTTTTCCACTGCCACGGAAGTGACCCAGGTTGCTGGCCGCGGCATCGGCCTGGACGTGGCGCGCAGCGAGATTGCCGGCCTTGGCGGGCGGATCGACGCGGCGCCCGGCGCCGATGGCGGTGCGGTTTTCACCATCTATCTGCCGCTTACCCTGGCCGTGACGCAGGCCGTGCTGGTGCGCTGCGGCGAGAAAATCCATGCCCTGCCCTCGGCGATGGTGGAGCTGGTGCAGGAATTCAAGGCCGCCGCGCTGGAAGAGTGTTGCCGCAAAGGCGAGATCGATTGGCAGAATAACCGCTATCCCCTGTTTTATCTGGCGCGGCTTCTGGGCGAGAGGGAAAGCATGCCGGAGCCGCACCGCCACAATCCGGTGCTGTTCCTCAAGAGCGGCAGCCAGCGCGTTGCAGTGCGGGTGGACGAAATCATCGGCAGCCGCGAGGCCGTGGTCAAGAATATCGGTCCGCAGCTTGCCCGCATACCCGGCATCGCCGGAGCGACGGTACTGGGAAATGGCCGCGTCGCGCTGATTATCAACCCGTTGCCGCTGGCGCAACGCATGGCGCGGCAGACGCCCGCCGCGAATGCGGTAGAGCCCCCCATGGTGCCGATGGCGGCCCCGCTTATCATGGTGGTGGACGATTCGCTGACGGTGCGCAAGGCCACCTCGCGCCTGCTGGCAAAAGAAGGCTACCGCGTGGTGACCGCGAAGGACGGCGTGGATGCCCTCGAACAAATGCAGGAGGCGCTGCCCGATGCGATGCTGATGGATATCGAGATGCCGCACATGGATGGCTTCGAGCTGACCAGGACGGTACGCGACGATGCCCGGACGGCCCATATCCCGATCATCATGATCACCTCGCGCACTGCCGAAAAGCATCGCAATTACGCCAGGGAGCTGGGTGTCAACGCCTACCTCGGCAAGCCTTATCAGGAAGAAGAACTGCTCGGCCGCATCGCCGATTTCGTCAAAGGCTAGCTTCGCGAAAAACGCCGCCGCGTCCGATCGCACGGGCGCGGCGGTGTTTTGTTTTGCAGCGAACGGTTACGACATCGCCTGGAACAGCTCGGCGCGGTAATAGACCAGCAGCAGCACGCCGAACACGATGCGGTACCAGGCAAACACCGTGAAGCTGTGGTGCGACACGTAGCGCAGCAGCGCACGGATGGCGAAGAACGCGCTGACGAAAGCGGTGGCGAAGCCGACCGCGAAAGTGCCCAGGTCATGGACATGCAGCAGCTGCCAATGCTTGAACACATCGTAGAACGTGGCGGCGAACATGATGGGGATGGCGAGGAAGAAGGAAAATTCGGTCGCCGTCTTGCGCGACAGACCGAAAACCATCCCGCCCATGATGGTCGCGCCCGAGCGCGAGGTGCCGGGGATCAGCGCGAAGCATTGCGCCAGGCCGACTTTCAGCGCGTCTTTCCAGGTCATGTCATCGACGCTGTCGATGCGCGGATGGAACGCCTTCTTCTCCACCCAGAAAATCACCAATGCGCCGACGATGAAAGCGATCGCCACCGAAAACGGGTTGAACAGATGCGCCTTGATCGCCTTGATGAACAGCAGCCCGAGGATAGCAGCGGGCAGGAAGGCGACGAACAGGTTCCAGGCGAAGCGCCGCGCCGCCGCATCGCCGGACAGGCCGCGCACCACCTTGCCCAGCCGCGCCCGGTATTCCCAGCACACCGCGAGGATGGCGCCGAGCTGGATGACGATCTCGAAAACCTTGCCCACTTCGTCGTTGAAGTTCAGCAGGTCGCCGACGATGATCAGGTGGCCGGTGCTGGAAACCGGCAGGAATTCGGTGAGGCCCTCGACGATGCCGAGGATCAGGGCTTTGAGCAGGAGAAGGGTGTCCACAATAATCACTTGTTTCGCAAAAGCCGTGATTCTACCAGTTGCCCGATGCAATAGGGCATAGGCAAACCGAGCCTATTTATTCCGGGCGCTTGCATCTCGGCGCCAACTCCAAGACAATTCGCCCGTGATGTTTTCAAGAATGATGCCGAGTGCGTGGCGTTCCTGTTCGAACTGTACCGGAAGTACACGTCGCTGCTGCCGGGGGAAACCAAATCCAAGCGAAAATCTCCGCG